>Ga0181520_10006918_pt1 | contig 17013 bp, 8 predicted proteins | sample PEATcosm2014_Bin_29_FD_132451 | JGI IMG/M metagenome (GOLD analysis project Ga0181520, IMG submission 132451) | Peatland microbial communities from MTU Mesocosm Facility, Houghton, MI, USA - PEATcosm2014_Bin02_30_metaG | ecosystem: Environmental > Terrestrial > Soil > Wetlands > Peat | place... | reverse complement strand
TCCGCGTCGCCCAGGCCAACGAGAATCTGCGGCGGGCCTTGCGTCTGATAGCCCGATGCTCCGGCCAGCTCCCACTTCTGCCAGTGACCGTTAGCAAAGACTTCCACCTTCGCGCCCAGCGCCGTTTTGTTGTCGGCAAAGCCGGTCAAGTCGAGTCGCACGGAGTGATTCTTGTTGCCGCCCACATTGCGCAGCAGCACCGGCGGCGCATTCACCTGCGTCACAATCAGGTCCGTCGCGCCGCTGCCCGTGAAATCTCCAGCAATCAATCCGCGCGGCGCAATGAGCTTTACCTTATCCATACCAAGCGCCACGCTCACATCTTCAAAGCTTCCATCGCCGCGGTTGCGGAAGACGCGCACTTGCGGACCAGCCTTTGTCTCCACAATCGCCGCCAGATCAATCCATCCATCGTTGTCGATGTCAATCGGCGTCAGACCCCATCCACGTAACGCATCCTTCAACGGCAACTCCATGCGCTCAAACCGCCGGCCAATATGATTCGTCCCCTCTACATTGCGCCACAGAGTCAATCCCGGCGCACCGGCATGAGTGACGGCGATGTCCATCCAGCCGTCCTTGTTGTAGTCGAGCACCGCAATTCCCACGGTCGCCGGCAGCTTCACCACATTCCGGCCAGCCAATGTGGCGACTTCCAGACCCGGTGTCTCTTTGAATTGCTCGCCCCCTGAGTACAACTCCTGCGTCGGATACTTCCCTTCGCGCGGGTTCACATATATCAATGGCGCTGGGCCATCGCCTGTTACAGCAATGTCCACTGCGCGATCGTTATTGAAGTCGGTGAGAATAGTCGCGCTTGTCTTCCCGCTCCCGCCCAATCCTGTAGGCTCCGTCCACTCAGTAAAGGTCTTGTTGCCGTTGTTTCGCCACAGAACATTCGGCGTATCACCTTCTTTCAAAGGTGCGCCGGTCAAGAAGAGATCCAAATCCCCGTCATGGTCATAATCGATAAACGTTATTCCGCTTGGCCGGTTCTTGGGCAAAAGCCCAGCCTCGGCGGTCACGTCCTGAAACTTTCCATGTCCCAAATTCCTAAACAGTAGCACCGCATCGTCCAACGCAACGGCTAAATCATTCAAACTATCGCCATCGTAATCGCCCACGGCGCAAGCCACGGCATGGCCCGAAGCCTTCAGCCCCGCCGCCGCCGCATCCCACTCCTCAAAGCTGCCGTCGCCCTTGTTGTGCAACACGCGAATCGCCTGCGCGCCGGCCTGCATCAGCACCAGGTCCATGCTGCCGGAGCCTGTCACATCCATCATGCAAGCCCCGCCAGTCGTTGTCCATGGCTCACCGGATTTCCGGGAAACCATCGGCTGCGCCACCATCTTCACCGCAATCATCGCCTTCTTCGCGGCCTCGTGCTCCTCGACCGGCGTAACAGTCGAGTAATGCCCCTGCTCACCGTAAGAGAGCCCAATGGGCGCTCCAATCTTGGTACTGGTCAAATGCTGGAAGCGTTTGAAGTGGTCCTTGGCCTCCGCCGCGCGGCCGGAGCGCTGCAACGCGCGCGCCAACTGAAACTCTGCCGAAGCATGCAGCGGGTTGATCTCCAGCGTTTTCTGGAAAATCGCAATGGCCTTGTCGTACTCCTTCATCTCCTGGTAGCAAACGCCCTCGAAATATGTGGAATCCGCATCCCGGGGATCGATCTTCACCGCCTGCTGAAAGCTCGCCAGCGCCGGCTCCAATTCGTTGCTCGCATGTTGCGCAAGACCCAGGTTGTACCATGTCTGCGCGCTTTTCGGCTCCAGCGCGATGGCCTGTTGCAGCGCTTTCTTGGCCTCGTCCAGCTTTTGCAGCGCCATCAGCGCAATGCCCTCATTGGTCGCCGCCTGCGCCAGTTTCGGGTCCTTTTGAAAGGCCTCGGCAAACGATGCCGCCGCACGCTCGGGAAACTGCTGGCTCATCTGCGCAACGCCGCGATTGTTCAGTCGCGCCGCCTCGGCGTCAAAGTGCGCCTGCGCTCCGGCCGCAGTCACAACAAAAAGAACAAAAGCCAGCGCCTCAACCACCTTCATAGGTCCCTTTCCCTAAGCGGCCCGAAGACTTCAACCAAAAAGCCGCTGAATCCATAGCATAATCGAGAGCGCTGTCACGTCGCATGTAATCGGTTCCAATATGCACGCATCGGACTGGCTGCCTGGCGGCGTAGGGCATTTCCTCTTCGAAATTCAGTTACATGGTTGCGAAGTGCGTCGATCTCCGCGAGCGTTGATTCAATATAGCAGGTACTTTGCTCGGATCGGAATGAACCGTTCAATTGCCTCGACCCAATCCAACCATACACGGCGCGGGTCTTGCCCGGCGCTTATTGCTTCCATCGTGGCTTTGTTAAGCATCAAGCTATCCAGATTATTCATCTCGAAGTGCTGCGGATAAAGAGTGTGGAGCGCGGACGCAATCTCAATGCCAAGTTCCGGCGCGTCAAGTAAGTTCCTATCGGTGACAATAATGTTCACTCCTCCGCATTTCTGCTGCGCATACACGCTGGTATCAGGCCTAAATTCCGTCGGCACAAAGCGGACCCCGCTAATAGCTCGCGCATTCAGATAGGCGGCCAATTCCTGCGGCTGAATCCATGGTGCGCCCAGTAACTCAAAGGGACTATTGGTGCCGCGCCCCAGCGATACATTGGTTGCCTCCAGTATTCCCAACCCCGGATAGAGTACAGCTTCCGTCAAACTGCGCATATTCGGAGAAGGATTCACCCAGAGGATTCCAGTAGAGTCCAGCCAATCGCCGCGCTGCCAGCCCTCCATGGGGACGACCTTCAGCTTGGAATTGATGCCACGTTCGGAGTTATAAAAACGCGCCAGCTCGCCAATCGTCATGCCGTGACGAATAGGAACCTGTCCGTAATTAATGAAGTTTTCCCGTCCCTTGTCGCTGATAGGACCCTGAACATATGTGCCATTGATAGGATTCGGCCGATCGAGGACATAAATTTTCTGACCCGTCTGTGCCGCTGCCTCCATGAAGTAACCGAGCGTAGTTTCATAGGTGTAAAAACGCGTGCCAATGTCCTGAATGTCGTAGACGATTACATCCGCCGACTTCATCACATCTATCGACGGATGGCGCTTGGCGCTGGAATCTCCATAAACGCTGTAGATAGGTATCCCGGTTAGCGCGTCTTTGGAATCGCCAATCTCGGTATTGTCTACGCTACCAGTTACGCCGTGCTCCGGACTGAAGATGGCAACAACCTGTATGCCCGGCGCCTTGGCCAGCACATCAATGGTGCGATAGCCGTGTAAGTCAACGCCGGTTTGGTTAGTAACCAGCGCGACTTTGGTTGCCGCTTTGTCCGTTTCTCGAAGCTCGGCGAAATTGTGGGCCTCAAGCACATCTATTCCAGTGCGAACTGATCCATTGCGAGAAGTTACAAGTCGGGCCGACGGCATAGCTTCGTTGTAGCCTGTGATGCGCGCCATGCGCAGTTTTTGATTGCCTGAAACTGATAGTCCGAGGCTCGCGGCTGCCGCGGTTGCAACCCGAGCACGCAACGTAACTATCGCTGAGTTATGGCCGTGCGGATGAACCGCATTAGTCAGAAGAATCACATAACTCTGAGTAACTGGATCGATCCAGATCGACGTACCGGTGAACCCCGTATGTCCGAAGGAACCGACGGGGAAAATCTCTCCGCGAGCGGAGGAATACGGCGAATCGATGTCCCAGCCAAGGCCGCGCAACGTTGTAGATGTGGGCGGCTGCTGCGGTGTGGTCATCTTCTCCACCGTCAACGGCGCGAGTACATGAAAGCCGGAGAGTATATCCTGTGCATACTTTGCAAGATCATCGGCGGTAGAGAACACTCCTGCGTGTCCCGCAACGCCCCCCATGCGGCGCGCGGTCGGATCATGCACTGTACCGCGCAGCATATGATGGCTTTCGTCGTATTCAGTCGGCGCGATGCGCGGAATCCACGCGACGGGTGGAAGATAGCGCGTGTCTTTCATCTCCAGCGGTTCGAACACATTCTTAGCAGCGTATTCATCCAGGCTCATGCCGGAAACTTTCTCCACCAGAAATCCGAGCGTTTCAAAATTAATATCGCTATAGAGAAAACGCGATCCGGGAGGAAATACAGGTTTCTGGTCCATGACCATCTGGTAGGCAACATCGCGTCCCTTCCACTCTGTTTTCATATCAAGGTCTTCTGTTAGTCCTGAATAATGAGTAAGCAGTTCGCGGACAGTAATGTCGCCCTTTCCGTTTTTAGCAAACTCCGGCAAGTAGGCCGCCACCGGATCATTCAGCCTTACCTTCCCTTCCTGCACCAGCTTCATCACGGAGGTCGCCGCGGCAATGCACTTAGTCAGCGAAGCAAGATCGAAGATAGTGTCCACGGTCATAACTTCTTTGACCGGTTCCAGCGAACGCATGCCGTATGCTTTGCGATAAACCACCTTTCCACTGTGCCCGATCAGAACAACGCCGCCGGGAATCGTCCCGCGCGCAACCGCCGTGTTCATGATCGTATCAATATTAGAAAAGTCCGCCCCGCGAGTGACTACCGGCGCGTTTCCGGCCCGCGATGCTTCCTGGGCAATCAGGACGCTGAATGATGCGGCGACAATCAACAGAATTATGGTAAGCCGATGTATAGCAGTTACACTTCTCACTTGAATCTCCCTACCTGGCAATTTCAGTCAACGAACTAACTAAACGTGACTAACTTTCAGCATAACTAAGCTTCGCCGGCTGGGTCTACGAAGCCAGCACCTTCAGTCCCAGGCCTGGCCCAGCCGGCAAAATCAACTTCCCTTTCCGCACCTTCACGCCTTCGTAAGGGTCATTGGAAATCAAGAGATTTCCATCTAAGTCCGGATAGTCCACAAGAGCCGCCAGATGAGCCGCGGCTGTAACTGTACACGAACTCGAAACCATGCAGCCCAGCATCACCTTCATGTTCATCGCTCGGGCAAACTTGATCCATCGATAGGCTTCCATCACGCCGCCTGACTTATCCAGCTTCACATTGATTCCGTCGTAAGCTTTCCTGAGTTGGGGAATCAACGACGCATCGGTACACGCTTCGTCGGCGATGATGGGTATGTGTACCTTGCTGCGCACATACTTCGTCTCTTCAAACATATGCGCCGGCATGGGTTGCTCAATCAGCTCCACGCCCTGTGTCTCCAGCCAGTTGATCTTTCGGATAGCTTCTTCTTTGTCGGTCCATCCCTCATTGGCATCCACACGCAACGGTTTTTTCGTGACGCTGCGCACGGCCTCGATAGTCTCCTCGTCGTTCCTCAGTCCGACCTTCACCTTCAAAATCGGAAAATCATCAGCCTCGCGCGTCTTCTGCCGCGTGATCTCCGGAGTGTCGATTCCTATCGAGAAAGTGGTCACGGGAGCATCGGCCGGATCAAGACCGAAATACTCGTACAGCGGAATACCAAGTTTCTTGCCCAGCCAATCGCAAACTGCGATGTCCACGGCAGCCATGGCCGCATGCTGATGATCGCCCAGTAAGCCGCGCACCTCAGCCAGAAACTTGTCGAACTTCCGCGGGTCGCCAGCCTCAATCTTTTCGATGATCGCATCGATGGCTAATTTGGCTTGCTCCGGTGACTCTTTGTAGCGCACGATGGGCGCGCCCTCGCCGTATCCGGTGATGCCGTCGCGCTGATATTGAAGATGAACCGTGTCGCGATAAGCACTGGAAGACATTGTAGTCGTCCAGGTGTGACGCAGCATCAGGCGTTTCAACTCGGTCTTGACAACGGCGTCGCCACTCGCTGCCTGTGTGTCCGCGGCATACAGAGCAGCGGGCAAAACCGTGCTCACTCCCACCGCGCCCGCCGCCTTGAACCAATCCCGCCGATTCATCATTTCACTCTCCGCGCCGCTACCAGCAGTTTAGTCCATGGCATGGTGTCTAGTTTGCTGATCTGAACCCCGGGATGCGTGTCGGATGTGTCGTGTATAAACTCGCCGTTGCCAATATACATACCCGTATGCGTGATCTTTGCCAAGCTCGCGCCAAAGAACAGCAGATCACCCGGCTGCAAGTCCTTACGCTCCACCGGCGCTGCTCCGCTCCAGATTGCCTGCATATCGGCATCGCGCGGCATGATATACCCGCGCTGTCGGACCAGCATCTGTGTGAAGCCGGAGCAGTCAAAGCCATAACTGGAAACGCCACCCCATGTATAAGTGACACCAAGAAATCTGCGCGCTAGTTGAATGGTCTGGTCGATGGTAAGTGGTGCGAAATCCGCGCTCACGTTGCCTTGCTCAATGTAAGCCGTCTGGCCAGTTACAAGCTTGACCTGGAGCCAGCGCCCTCCATCGTCCACCTTGCCGGGAATCAATTCCAGCCGCGCTTCCCAAGGAAGGTTCAGAATTGGAGCGTGCTTAATCGTGCTAGGCTCGCGATAAAGGTTCGCGCTCAGTCCCACAACACGAACCGCCCTTCCCTCCGGAGCATAACTACCTTGCAGCGGTGTGATGTCTGCCTCAGCCACCCAACCTGTGTAGTCATCGCCGGTGCGAATACGAATCCATCCTTTTTTCTTTTCCAGCGAAAGTACCCCTGCCCCATAGATAGCCTGCGACACAACTTCGCTATCACTAGAGGCAGAGGAATACATATTGATCACCGGCCTTGAAACTACGAAGTCCGGTTTGGTAACTGACTGCTGTCCAACCGCGCAGGCGCCCCATAGCATGGCGCATAGAACCAACATGCAGCGTAACTGTAAACGTGCGGAGTTAGTCATGATCGTCATCTTGCTTCTCCAATTGCCGGCTCAACCGGCAGGTTCCGGCGCAGAAAATAGCTGGCGCCATAACCAAGGCCAAACGTGACCATACTTCCCAAGGGCACATACCAAGTGTATGGAACACTGGTGAACTGCCACAGGAAGAGGTTCAAAGCAAATCCACACACCATGCCCACCATGGCCCCGCTCTCCGAGGCACGGCGCGTGAGAACGCCCAGCATAAAAACTCCCAGCAGCGATCCGTAGGCTACCGAGGCGATGAGCAGGCCGTTCTCCAGGACATTCTGGCTGCTTTGCCGCCACATAATCGCCAACGCAAACAACACTATTCCCCAGCAAATAGTTGCCATGCGGGAGAGAAACATCTTGCGTTTCTCGCTTGCTCCTGGATTGATTCGCGAATAAAAGTCAATGATGGTGGTAGATGAGAGCGAATAGAGCGAAGCGCTCAGGTTGGTCATGGCCGCGGCCAGAATGGCCGAAACCAGCAGCCCGCTGATGCCGTGCGGCATAGAGTTGACGACAAAGGTGGGATATATGGCATCCATGCGTCCGAAGGATGCGGTCGGTGGAGTCAGCTTATAGAAGACAAAGAGCAGCGCGCCGATCAGCAAGAAGAGCGCAAACTGAAACAGCACGATCACGCCACTGGCTATCAGCGCCATCTTGGCTGAGCGCTCGTTGCGCGAGGCAAGCAAGCGCATCACGATCAGTTGATCGGTGCCGTGACTGGCAGTAGTAAGAAAGGCGCCGCCAATTACTCCTGACCAGAAGGTGTATTTTGCGTAAAAGTTCCAGCCGAACTCGAAGAGGTGAAACTTGCCTGCGTCCGCCGCCATGCTATATGCGCCATGCCAGCCTCCCGGCACCAAATGCGCGATGGTGAACAATCCGATCACCGTTCCTGTAACATAAACCGATAACTGAATTACGTCCATCCAGATCACGGTCGCCATGCCGCCCTTGAATGTGTAGACCAAAGTTAGAGTGATGACTATGGCAATGGCCGCCACATCGCGCACCAGGTCGCTCTCGCCGCGCAGAATCTCGGAGAGCGCAATGCCCACTACAATCGCAATCGCGAAAACGCGAACACCATCCGCGGCGGCGCGCGTCAGCAGAAACAAGCCGGCGGTGAGTGAACGCAGCCTCTGCCCGAAGCGACGTTCAATCAGTTGATAGGCGGTTACCAGGTCGCCGCGAAAATAATGCGGAATCAGCAGCAAGCTGATGAGGACGCGCCCGATCATGTAGCCGATCACCAACTGAAGGAAGCGAAAATCCTGTTTATAGGCCATTCCGGGCACGCTGATGATGGTCAACGTACTGGTCTCGGCCGCAACAATGGAAAGCGAGATGGCCCACCAGGGAATCGTCTTTCCCGCCAGAAAGTAGCCCTTGATGGTGTTCTGCTTCTTGCGGAAGTGCATTCCAAAGGCAGTGACGCAGGCCAGGTACAGCACGATAACGGCAACATCAAATGCGTTCAGTCCCATGGCACCTGGTTCTCCGCTTCTGACCGGAATTATTCCCAACTACTGTTCGCGCGCTTCAGCAGCGAGCGCACCCTAACTACCAATCTAATATTGTCAGGGAAGCGGAGGATTGCACATCGGGATGCAGGCCAGCATCCAACCAATTCGTGGGATGGTCCGCCAGGCTGCACTGCGTGATGCCTTGGTTGTCGAAGTCAAAGCCCGCCAGCCAACAGACTGCGATGAACATCGAGAGAACGAAGGCCATCACGAAAATGCCGTCTTTCATCTTGCGTAACATAATCTTTCCTTCCTCATCTAACGATGAACAACATGAGCCGCGCTTCCCCGCATAAGACCGGATGATGGCGTACGGACGATTGCCTGCCTCGCAGACAGGCATCCTCGCTAGTATTCCCGAAAAGCGTTGCAAAAGAATTAAGCCGTGGCCCTCTGTTGCTCGCGGCCGCCCAGGCGCACGCTCACCACCTTGGAGACGCCCGGTTCCTGCATCGTCACGCCATAAATCATGTCGGCCGTCTGCATCATGCGCTTGGAATGGGTGACCAGCAGGAACTGCGTCTCCCTGCTCAGCGAATGCAGCAGATCGGCGAATCGTCCGACATTGGTTTCGTCCAGCGCCGCATCCACTTCGTCCAGCGCGCAGAAGGGGCTGGGCTTGAATTGGAAGATGGCCACCAGCAAGGCCAGTGCGGTCAGCGACTTTTCGCCGCCGGAGAGCAGCAGCACATTCTGCAGCTTCTTGCCGGGCGGTGAGGCCACGATGTCCAGGCCGCTCTCCAACTGGTTCTCCGCATCCGTGAGGCGCAGGAAGGCTTGGCCTCCCTGGAAGAGTCTCGCAAAAACATGAGCGAAGTTCTCGTTGATGCAGGCAAATGCTTCATCGAATTTGGTACGCGAGATCAGATCGATCTCCTTGATGGTCTGCTGGGTGTTCTCAATCGACTCCATAAGGTCCGTGCGCTGCGTCTCCAGGAAGCCATGCCGTTCAGCGGTCTCTTTGTACTCTTCCAGCGCCATCATGTTTACCGGGCCCATCTGCTCGATGCGCTGGCGCAGGCCGCGGCAAGTCTCTTCTTCGGCGGTCAGTTCTTCGCCGGTTATACGCTCAATCAGCGCATCGGCGCGCAGCGCGGCGGCCTCCAGATTCACCTCGGCCAGGCAGCTTGCCTCCAGATGTTCTAGGTCAGCGCCCAGTTTGGCCACTTCGCTCGCGCGGCTGGCGCGGTTTTCGCGCAACAGGTCGAGCGCGGACCGCCCGCCTTTCAGTTCCGCCTCCATAGTTGCCAGTTGCACGCGCAAAGCCTGAGCTTGTGCGGTCAGCGTCTGCGCCTGCGCCAGCGCCTCTGTGCGCTCCGTTGCCAGCTCCTGCTCGCGCTTAGCCAGATCGGCATTCTCCTTGATGCGCTGCTCTCGTTCCGCAATGGCCGCGATCCGCTGCTGGTCGATGGATTCAACTCGGCGCTCCAGGTCGGCATGAAGCTGGTCGATGCGCTGATAAGCGGCCTCAGCACCGCGCCGCCGCTCCTCCAACCCCGCCAACTCAGCGGTCACCTGCGCTGCCTCCTGCTGCAAGCTCTCGCGTTTCTGCCGCAATAAAACCAGCTGCGCCTGCATCTCATCGAGAGCCGCTTCAATCGTCCGATGTTCGGCCTCCAGGCGAAGCATCTCCTCGCGCTTTTCGTCGATGACGCTCCGTTTGGCTTCGCGCGCTTCTTTATTGCGTGCAGCCTGCGCAGTCCATTCATCTCGCCGCCGCTCCACGCGCTGCGTCTCAGACTCCATCTGTTTCAGCGCCGCGCCCAAATCGGCGCTATCGCGCTCGGCCAGTCGCCGCTCTTCGCTGCATGTCTCCAGTTGCGCGGCCAACTCTTCGATGGTCTTAGTCAGCGCCGCGGCTTCCGCCTCCGCCTGGGTTAACCCGGCTTCCAGTTTCGCCAAACGGCCCTCGGCCTCGCGCAGTTCGCGCTTCAACGCCAGAGGACCTTCGCTGGCAGGCTTGCCTCCAGTCACCGTCGCGTTGTGAAAGCACTCGCCACCCGGCGTTAGAAAATAAGCGTAAGGATACTGCGCTGCCAGCCGACGCGCCTCGATGAGGTCTTCGACCACGTAACTGTGTTTGAGCTTGGGCAGAATCGTCTCCAGCGAACGGCCAAAGCCGTTCAGCACGCGAATCGAATCCTTGAGCGGCGTAACTCCGGCGCTGCGGATGGTGTCATCGCTCTCCTCGAAAAGTGCCGCCTGTTCTACAGGGTGGATCAGGAAAGTGGCGCGTCCATCCACGCCGGACTTGAGCAACTTCACGCCCTCTTCGGCGGCCACCCAGCTCTTTACCACTACATAATTCAATTCCTCGCGCAGAAATTCATCGACCACGGCCTCGTACGCGCCGCTCACCTCGAGAAAATCCGCCAGTGTCCCCATCGGCGCCATGCCCTCAACCAGCGCTCCGGGCTTCAGCAGCCGTCGCACCGTGTCAGACGAGTAGCCGTGGTCGCGAATCAGCGATTGCAGAGCATCGCGGCGTCCGGCCACGGTTGCCTGTTCGCCGCGCAGTTGGTTGGCATGTGTGCGTAATGCATTTTCTTCGGCGCGTCGGGTTTGCAAAGATTCGCGCAGTGCCGCTATCTCGCCCTCCAGCCGTTTGAGCGTCTCCGCCGCGGACTCGAAGCGCTGTCTTGCCTCTCCACTCTGCTCGCCCAGAGTTTCAAGCTCCATCCGCGCCTGGCCCATCTCGGTTTCCAGCCGCTCCGCTTCACGCTCCAATGCCGCCAGGCTCTCTTCATCATGCGTTGTGTGGTTGCGGGCGTTGCCGGCCAGAGTCAAAAGATGCATCGCTTGACGGCGATTGGTCTCCAGGTCACGCTCCGCGGCAAAAACCTCTTCAGCCGCTGTGCGCGCCTTCTGTTGGCTGGCCTCCACCTGCTGGCGAAATGCGAGCGCCTCATCAGCCGCCGTTGTCAAAAAACTATGTTGTTCTGCCCGCTCTTTTGCAATGCCGCTCAATTGCGTCCGCGTCTGTTCCAGTTCGGCGCCGGCCGTTGTAATCCGAATCTCTAGTTCGCTTACCCGCTCCACGTTGGCGTGCTTCCGCGCCGCGGCCCGCTCTATTTCCACTGCCGCCGTGCTGGCGCGATTCTGCGCCTCCTGGCCCTCGCTATCCAACTTGTATCCCCGCTCGGTCAACGCGTGTTGGCTGCCTTCCTGCTCCTCAATCCCCGCCGCCGAGCCGTTGATCTCCGCCGTCAGGCTGGCAATCTCCGCCTCCAGCCTTGCCCGCTCTGCATCCATCTGCGCCATGCGGCTGGCCAGCACCACGCGCATCCGTCCGCGCAATTCGTCGCGCACCGCGCCATAACGCTCCGCCTTCGACGCCTGCCGCTTCAAGCTGTTCATCTGCCGCGTAACTTCTTCGAAGATGTCGTTCACTCGCGCCAGGTTTTGCTTGGCGCTCTCCAGGCGCAACTCCGCCAGACGCTTCCTGGTCTTGAAGCGCGTAATCCCCGCCGCCTCTTCGATAATTGCTCGCCGGTCGTGAGGCTTTGAGCTGAGCAACTGCCCAATCCGCTCCTGTCCGATAATCGCGTAGCTCTCCGGCCCCAGCCCCGTGCCCATAAAGATGTCCTGAATATCGCGCAGCCGGCAGAGTTTGCCGTTCAGCAGATACTCGCTCTCCCCGGTGCGAAACAACCGCCGCGTAACCTCGATCTCGCCTTTCTGCAGTGTGCGCTGAAATTTGCGGCGGCGAATCTTCAACACCACCGCCTGCGGACCCTCGCCGGTGGTTATCGTCTGCGGGCCAGCCCCTTCCGAACCCTCATTCTCCTGCGCCTCCCCCACTGCATGGGTCTGCCCCGGCTGCTCGTTGGCAATAATCTCCTCGACTTCGGCGGCTCGCTGGCGGCGCACTTCCTCCTCGTCCCAGTCGGTCGGGACTTCGTGTTCGATCTTCACCAGCGGCTCCACGGGAATCGGTCCCTCGTAAACCCCCGGATCGACCAGCGTCAGCGTCACCTCCGCCATGCCCAGAGCCTTGCGTTCGCGAGTTCCCGCAAAGATCACGTCCTGCATACTGCTGCCGCGCAGTGTCTTTGCGCTCTGCTCGCCCAGCACCCAGCTCACCGCATCCAAAATGTTCGACTTGCCGCATCCGTTCGGCCCCACCACCACGGCAATGCCCGTGCCTGCCACGGTCAACTCCGTGCGGTCGCAAAAGCTTTTGAAGCCGAGGATGTGAATCTTCTTTAGTTTCAGCATGTGAACTCCGGGATGTTGAGGCTACTCAAATTTTGTTCTGGCAAACCGTCGCCTATATTCCTGTCGCGACGGAAAAACTGCTCTCAATTACTGACTCTACGGAGCCTGAAGAGCACGGTCAACGGGGTAGAAAGGTGTTTTTGTGGATAAGGGAGTCCTCAATTCCTGTTATTGGAATTTCCTAAAAAAGGAGTGCGAAATTGGGATTTTCTCAGAAGGTTGCGGCGGGGTTTTGCACAGGCATACACATGCGTAAAAGCATGAATCTCCTCGCTCTGACACGATGAGGTTGCGACTATGCTGGAACCTTCGACTTCCTGGTGGATGGAAAATCTGGATTGCTCGCCACGGCTCTCAAGCAGGAGTTGGTTTTGCCTTTGCTACAGGAGCTTCTTCGATAATTCGCTTGAATTCGTTGTCCGTAACGAGAGACTCGAAGCTGTCGCCTTCCACGGCATGTTTGCGTGCAATGGCCTTGAACTCCGCATCGCTTTTCACCGCCTGTTCTAAATACTTGAGGCTCTTCTGGCGATTCTTTGAGTGGGAGATCGCTTTCACTTTCCGCTTCTGCAACTCTTGTGTGTACAGTTGGGCGTATGCCCGCGAGGCGTTCAGCAGGCACGCTGATTCATCCCGGAAACGCTCATAGTATTCCAGTGAGTGACGGATAGAATCCATTTCACGCCCCTCGATGTAAAGTAAAAAATAACCAAGCCACTGTTGCACATATTGTGGTGAATCCTCGTCGCGCTCCATGCGTTCGAGGATTGAAACCGCTTCTTCATACTGATTTTGCATGCCATAGATATCTGCCAGCTTGATATTGAACTCTGGATCAAGCGGATCGCGGAGCAATGCCCTGTTTATCCAATCGATGGCGCGTTGTAGCTGCATCTCGCGTTTTTCGCGGTTTTTCGGATCTTCACTTTCAAAGTATGCGCGGTAATAATGGATTACCGCGGCCTTGGTTATGTTGTCGAGCTGTAACTCGGAGCCTGACTCTAGATCCTTCTCGCACCCATCTAAAAATGAATTGACGACGTCGCCGAATAGCTGTTTTTGTAATTCCTCTGCTTGCGGGCCTCCTTCTTTCACGATATCCGCAATGTAATCTCTGCCCAGAAGAACGCTTGGCTTGAGAATCTTCCCCAGGTCGCTGGCAACCTTTCCTGCGTTTCCTGATAGCTGTATCAGGTTCGTTTCTTTCTGTGATTTTGCCAGTGCTGGGTTTAAAACCAGCAGCCTCAATAAATACATAAAGTAGAAACCAGCCACGGCATAGGTAATTACGAACAGTGCTGAAAACCACGCATTCTGTTCAGACGGCTTGCCGAAAAGATCGATTTCTCCGATCTTCGCTCCCACCTCATTGACCTTGGCTATGCCGATGCCTGCTATGCCGCTGGCCAGAGCAATCACAGCGTTTCGTATCTTTCCGAACGGCGCCTCTTCCCCGCCGAAGATTGAAAAAAGAAAGCCGACAATACTCCCCAAGGCGAATGCAGCCGAGCAGGTAATCAGTGCCAGGCTGACTCTTTCAACATTCTTGTCGCCAAGGTAGATGCACCAGACGACCGTAAGGATAGCCACTAAGATCGAGAAGCACACAAAAATCCATTTTTCTAGCGTTTCTTTATTCTTCATGGAATCCTCCTGGCCGAATGTAGCTATGGCAGATGTTATCCTTGCTATCACGCTCCTGCAAAACTCTGCGCCGGTTGGCGTTCAATCGAATTGTATATCAGATATTTGCGCAATAGCCGGATTTTCTAAACCAGACAATATACCCAAAATTCGCAATCTTACCCTCCGCTCCTTGCAGATAATTACCTTCCCCCGGCGCACAATCAATTCAAGAACGTTGACTATAGGTCGATACTTTATTGACCACTGTTCACTGATCACAGTCCACTGAGGTGTACCCCCCACCCCCTAAAAAAATAAATAAAGTTATTGAAACCTTGCAGATAATTATTAACCATCGTGGAATCAATAACTTCCGATAACAGCCCTTGCAAAAACACAGAACTTGCCCTTGCATATAATTATTAACCTGCCTGTAATCAATATCTTACGAAGAATCCCAACGCGAAAATTCAAAATCTGCCTTTGCAGATAATTATGAACCTACCTGATAGCAATGCTGTTTGAAAACAATTCCCCTGAAAAATCCTCTTTGTGCTTCCAAAAAACTCTACAACCTGCGCACTGTCGCCTTCAGCGATGAGCTGGAATCTACTCCTGTAAAGTTGAAAGAAGATGTTTCGTGCGTTTTGCGCTGCTTCTTTACTTCTCAGGCCTTCTCTTTTTGACGATTCCAATCAATTCCGATCTGCAAGACAAGCCAGTTGAGCTTCACGAGCTGCTGCGCTCGGTCTTTGGCTTTGCGCATTTCAGGGCCAATCAGGAAGAAGTCTGCCGAACGGCCATCAAGGGGCGAGACCTCATCCTGATTATGCCGACAGGCTTCGGCAAGTCGCTCTGCTACCAGTTGCCTGCTATTGCACTGGGAGGAACGGCGCTGGTCATCTCGCCGCTGATCGCTCTGATGGAAGATCAGGCAGCCAAGCTCACGGCGCTGGGACTGCGCGTTGCAAGGATTCACTCCGGCCTCGACAGATCGCAGGCGCGGCAAGCTTGCGTGGATTACCTCGCGGGGACGTTGCAATTCCTCTTCATTGCGCCGGAGCGATTGCGGGTTCCGGGCTTCGGCGAGATGCTGGCCAAGCGCAAGCCGGCGCTGATTGCCATCGACGAGGCGCATTGCATCTCGCAATGGGGCCACGACTTCCGTCCCGATTACCGCATGCTCGGCCAGTATCTGCCCGCGCTGCGGCCGGCTCCGGTGCTGGCGCTCACGGCCACAGCAACGCCAACGGTCCAAGCCGACATCGTCGAGCAATTGGGACTAGTCAAGCCCGCGAAGTTCATTCACGGCTTCCGCCGCGACAATCTGGCCATCGAGGTCGTCGAGCTTTCCATGCCGCGGCGAGCGGGTGCAATCTGCGGACTGCTGGCCAGCGCCGAGCGCCGTCCGGCCATTGTCTACGCCACCTCGCGCAAGATGTCGGAGCAGTTGGCCGCTGAGCTTGCGCGGAATATTCCCGCCGCGGCTTATCATGCGGGGCTAGATGCGGCAACGCGAGAGCGTGTGCAGACCGCCTTTCAGGCAGGCGAACTGGAAGTGGTCGTCGCCACTATCGCCTTCGGCATGGGCATCGATAAAGCCGACATCCGCACCGTGATCCATGCCGGTCTGCCGGCGACGCTCGAAGGTTACTACCAGGAGATTGGCCGCGCCGGGCGCGATAGAGCGCTGAGCCGCACCTATCTGATGCACAGCTATGCTGACCAGCGAACGCACGACTTTTTTCTGAACCGCGACTATCCGTCAGTCGACCACTTGCAACAGGTTTTTCGGACTCTGGGAGAAAACCCTCAACTTGTAGAGGAACTGCGCGCGGCGTCGAAACTAAGCGAAGAGGAGTTTGACAAGACGCTGGAGAAGCTGGAGATTCATGGTGGCGCTCGGGTGGACTTTGACGGTTCCGTTACAGCGGGCGGCACGGGATGGAAGAAGACATATACGATACAGGCACAGTACCGTGCCGAGCAGTTCGACAAGGTGCTGCGCTTTACGACATCGTCCGAGTGCAGGATGGCGGCTCTGGTGCGGCATTTTGGCGATGTGGAAGATTCACGCCGGCCATGCGGCATCTGCGATGTATGCGATCCGGCGGGTGCGGTGTTGCGACTCTTCCGGCGGCCCACGGCGGCTGAGCGGGCGATGGTGCAGGCGATTGCCGGTGAGCTGCGGTCGGTGGACTACAAGGCGGCGGGAGCGCTGCAACGGAGTCTTGACCCGGCAAACAGAATAAGCCGCAACGACTTCGACAGCCTGTTGGATGCCATGGTACGTGCCAGGCTGATCGAGATTGAAGATGCGGAGTACGAGAAGGATGGAGAGGTTAAACGCTACCGCAAGGTGCGGCTGACTGAAGCTGGATTGGAGTTGCGTGTAACAACGCCCGTTGAGCTGCTCATCAGCGACGGCGTGGTGGAGGAGTTTTCCGTACGGGGGCAAGCGCCAGCACGTTCCAAAAAAAGGAAGGCAACTTCTTCCGCATAAAGTTACTCATTGCGCCGCGGGACAGACGCACGCTCTGAATGCCTGCTGAGTGTGATTCGACAGCGTGCATACATATTGAGGCCAGGCCAGGCTGAGCAGCGGTGAAGCATAGCCGACGGAAAAATCATTGATGTAGTTTTGACTGGCCTGAGTCTTCGCGCCGGGGTCCGCTGCAAAGCCGGCGATGAGCTGGCTGATAGAAGACGATGTAAATATCGCTTCGTGATAGCTGCGAGTAAAATCGTATTCTTCTTTCCAGGAGGCCCCGACGCCAGTCAGGTTCGATGCAGCGAATATCTTGTAGTCCACCAGAGCCGCTGAAGAGAAATCGATCTGGGCGACTGTGAAGGATGCATGATTGTCATGGATG
>Ga0181520_10006917_pt1 | contig 17013 bp, 9 predicted proteins | sample PEATcosm2014_Bin_29_FD_132451 | JGI IMG/M metagenome (GOLD analysis project Ga0181520, IMG submission 132451) | Peatland microbial communities from MTU Mesocosm Facility, Houghton, MI, USA - PEATcosm2014_Bin02_30_metaG | ecosystem: Environmental > Terrestrial > Soil > Wetlands > Peat | place... | reverse complement strand
GTCGAAATGCTGCGTATTCGGCGGCGCTTGTCGTGCATCGTCCTGGTGCGAGACACCGTGCCATAACCGATAACCCTCCCGTACCGAGACGTGATCCATCTCGACTGCAAGGAATCCATCTAGGCTGGATTGCCAAGTTCGGCTGTACACGTCTTTGGCAATCGGAAACTGATCGGTTCGCTCGCCCCCGTACTCGATCACATACAAACCAGGCTCCTTTACTTGGGAGAAATCGAAATTTGCATAGCGATAGCGTAGCCACGCTGTCGGAGCGGAAATCGCCCCTTCGAATACCTGCTTGTAGGTGCCGTTAGCGTCCAGGCGAAGTAGTTTCGCCGTCTTTGGCGGATCGAAATTCGGGTCCAGTTCAATCACCGCCACCTTCGGGAAGTCAGGCGGATAACCCACCTGGCTATGCGCAATCATGGGCGGCCGGGTCCAGTTGGGGATCAGGTTCGGGCGGATATGCCAGACAACTGCGCCCTCGGTCTTGCCCGACGGAATCAAGGTGCGCAGCACGAACCAGCCATTCTGGGCACGATCTCGTCCGTCATAAAGTGAGACCGGACCGGTTTCGGAGCTTACCGTCACGCGGTAAAGTGGATCCTCTGCTCCCAGCGTCATGCTATTGCCGCTGGCCAGCGGCAATGGCTGCGTGTATCCCTTCGCCTTGTCCCATTCTTCCTGGTAGGGCAGCTTCTTTGGATCGTCGCCTGATGGCAGAACCTGTTTCATCGCGTCCTGTGGGCTCCGCGGAATCACACCGAACTGACTGCCATCCACTGCAAAGCTCTTTCCCGTATAGATGGATGGCAGGAACTCAAGGTTGAAGCCTGCGCGACCGGCCAGGGTGTCCGGCAATGGCTTGTCGAGGTTGACAGTCACTCGAACGCCACCCGGCTCGGCAGTTACCTCAATGCTGTAATCCATCTGGTAGGTCGGAAACGATAACTGCGCAGTCAGCCGGTTGTGTTCCTTGTCGGCCCGCTGCCCTTTCAACTTCGCCACCAGGTCCCACTGCTCGGGAGTGGGCACCAGGCGCACATCGCCGTTCGTTGTGATGCGCTGGCCATGAAGAACCATCTCCATAGCTGCGTGCTTCTCATCCACAAAGATGGGATGAAAGGTGTCTTGATAGAGCATCACGCTGAAGCCTTGCGTGTCCAGGTAGCCATTATCGGTCACCTTCATTTCCTGGCAGGCGCCGGACTTCGGCAGTGCAATCAGCAAGCCGACCAGTAGAATGGCCTTCGGCCGGGCGAACATCGAACGAATGAGCATGGAGGTGGGTATCCAATCCTTCTGGCGTTGCAACTGAGTGCTTTCAACGCTTGCAAAGCAGCATTATGCATCGCTGCTGTAGTTAGGTCGATCCTGAGTCTCGCTCTCTATCAAATCAGTCTGATAACTAAACGGTCAGTCAATCGGGTTGCGTCAACCGATTCAATTGAACTCATCTACGCTAATGCTGTCCGGAGATCAAGTCAACAAGACTTGTCCTTTGACGGCGTCAACTCGCCCCTCCCGCAGTTCCCGCTCGCAAAGCCAGGTGAAGATCACCGGCGTCACAATCAATACGTGGATGAGTGAACTGACCATTCCTCCAAGGACAGGGGCAGCGAGCGGCCGCATGAATTCAGCGCCGGTTCTTGTAGACCACATCAAAGGCAGTAAGCCTGCCACAACGGTAGCCACGGTCATGACTTTTGGACGCAAGCGAAGAAGCGCGCCCTCCATGACCGCTGCATGAAGAGCTTCGCGCGTGAGCCGGCCATCGGTGGCGATTCTCCTCGCTACTGCTTCACGCAGATAAATCACCATGACGACCGCCGTTTGCACGGCAGTTCCAAAGAGCGCAATAAATCCCACCCATACTGCAACCGAGAAGTTCAGCCCCATCAGCTTAACCAGAAAGATGCCGCCGGAAAGAGCGAAAGGTACAGCCAGCAGGACGTGTGCAGCTTCCTTGGCGGAGCGGTATGTGCGATAGAGCAGGACAAAAATTACCAGCAGAACGACGGGGATGACCATTTCAAGGCGCTTCCGAGCGCTGACCTGGTTCTCGTATTGTCCGCTCCACTCGATGTAGTATCCCGGCGGCATTTTTACCTGTTGAGCCACCGCGTGCCTGGCCTGTTCCACGAAGCCACCCACATCGCGGCCCCGTACATTCAGCAGCACCGCTCCGCGCAGCAGGCCATTCTCGCTGGTGATCATCGAAGGGCCCATGGTGGTGTTGACCGTGACTACCTTGTCCAAAGGAACCTGGGCGCCATTGCTTCCCATCACCAGCACGTCGCCCAGTTGCTGCTGGTTTTCACGAAAGTCTCGCGCGTAACGAACGCGTACCGGGAACCGTTGCCTGCCTTCGATGGTAGTGGTCAGATTCTTGCCTCCCACAGCGGTCTCGATCGCGTCTTCAATATCCGCGACATTCAGGCCGTAGCGATCGGCGGCTTGGCGGTCCACCGTCATCTCCAGATAGGGTGAGCCTGTGGTTCTTTCGGCATACAGATCGGTTGCCCCGGGAATCTGGCGAACCACTTCCTTGATCTCTTCGGACTTCTTTTCGATCACGCTTAAATCGGGGCCAAACACTTTGATACCGATCTGGGTACGGATGCCCGTGGATAACATGTCGATTCGGTTGCGAATGGGCTGCGTCCATATATTGGTGACACCGGGGATCTGCAGTTTTTCATCAAGACGGGCAAGAATTGCATCCTTGGTAAGGCCCGCGGGCCACTGGCTTCTGGGCCTGAAGGTAATGGTCGTTTCAGACATGTTCACCGGTGCGGGATCGGTGGACGTCTCCGCGCGGCCAACTTTTCCAACCACCATGGCAACAGCCGGATCCGCGGAGATGATTGCATCTTGCTGGCGGAGTATTTCTGTCGCCTTGGTTAGCGAAATGCGTGGATCGGTGATGGGCATAAAGAGCGCAGTCTCTTCGTCAAGCGGCGGCATGAACTCTGACCCAATCGAAGTAGCCACGTAGATGGCTGCGGAGAACATGGCCAGCGCGGCCGCAAGCGTCACCAGTCTGTGCCGCAGAGCCCAACGCAAAACCGGTCGATAAATCGCGTGCAGGATGCGCATCACCGGATTCTCATTCTCCCGGTGCAGTTTGCCGCGAATAAGAAATGTGCACAAAACCGGCACAAGCGTAATGGCCATGATGGTTGAGCCGACCATGGCAAATGTCTTTGTAAACGCAAGCGGGTGGAACATCTTGCCTTCCATGCCGGTAAGCGCGAAAACGGGAATAAAGGCCAGAATGATGATGATCATGGCAAATGAAATGGGCCTGCCCACAAGCCGCGCTGCCTTCAGCGTGATCTCCCAAATGTGCTCACGATAATTGCCGTGCTCCTGCTCGTACTGTTCTGCTTGGCGAATCACGTTTTCGGTCATCACAATGCCCGCATCCACCAACACGCCGATGGCGATGGCGATTCCACCCAGCGACATGATGTTCGATGAGATCCCCGCGCCTTTCATGAACAGAAATGCGCCCAGCACTGCAAGCGGTAATGGAATAGTGACCACCAGGATGCTGCGGAAATGCCACAGGAACAGCACATGTGCCAGCGTGATCAGGATGATTTCTTCAATCAGCGCATGACGCAAAGTATCCACGGCGTGGCCAATCAGGGTGCTGCGATCGTAAAACGGAACAATGGTCACCCCCACAGGAAGCCCAGGTTGAATGTCACCAATCTTCTTCTTGATGGCTTCGATCACTTCGCGGGCGTTAGCGCCGTAACGAATCACGACCACGCCGCCCACTGCTTCCTTTCCTCCCTTGTCGAGAACACCGCGTCTGAATTCAGGGCCAAGCTGAACGCTGCCAACGTTCCCAATGGTGACCGGCGTCCCGTTGAAGGCGCCGAGCGAGATCTGCTCAATGTCTTTGAGGCCGCTCACCAGTCCAATCCCCCGCACCATGTCCTCTGTATCGCCTACCTCCATCACCTTGGCGCCCACATTATTGTTGCTGCGTTCTACCGCTGTTACCACATCCTTGAGTGCAACGTTGTACGCGCGCAGTTTGATGGGGTCAAGATCGATCTGGTATTGCTTCAAGAATCCGCCAACGCTGGCCACCTCGGCGACCCCGGGCACGGAGTTGAGTTGATACTTGATGAACCAGTCTTGAATCGAATGAAGAGTCCCGCTGTCATAGGGCCCCTCCACGGTGTACCAGAACACCTGGCCCACCCCGGTTGCATCCGGGCCCATCATCGGCGTCACTCCGGCCGGCAGAAAACTGCCGGCGAGGCTGAGCCGTTCCAGCACGCGGGTTCGTGCGAAGTAGATGTCCACCGAGTCTTCAAAGATCACGTTGACCATCGAGAAACCGAAGGCGGATGCTGAGCGAACCGTGCGAACATGCGGCAGCCCTTGCAGGTTCACAGTAAGCGGATAGGTGATCTGGTCTTCGACCTCCTGCGGGCTGCGGCCCTGCCAGTCTGTGAAGACGATCACCTGGTTTTCGCTGAGGTCGGGAATGGCATCGATGGGCGTATGAAGAAGGGCCCAGTAACCCCATACCGCGACCGCCGCGTAGGCGCCGAGGATCAGCCAGCGATTTTTCATTGAGAATTCGATAATGCGGTTGATCATGATTTCCCCTATTTGGCGATCAGATGAGTATGGACAGATGCGATCACGCCGCCGTTTCTGCGTGCTTCGACTGAAACAATCCATGACCCGGACATGGGCGCCAGCCCCTTGCCCGCATAGGATTGCTGGCCGGAACTCCATTGAAGCTCAAAGGAGCTCTTCATCTCTGACATTCCCATCGAAGGCATGGCGGGCATCTCCAACGTAACCGTTACATGCGCATCACCGATTGGCTTACCGCTTGCATCTGTCAGGCTGGCATGGAAGGCAGTCTCTTCTCCGGCTTTCACTGGGTCTGAGTCAACATGGAAATCCAGCTTTGCCTGGCTCGTCTCCGAGCCTGTCTTTTCGGCAGCGCCGGATGCTGCCTGCGTCTGACCAGTGCCCGCAAATTCCTTTGATCCACCGTAGAGTCCAGACATTCCCGAGCTCAGGTGCGCTTGCGAATCAATCAGGAAGCTGCCGCTCAAGACAACCTTGTCGCCGAGCGCCAGTCCCTTGGAAACGGGAAATAGATCTTCGGTCGGCGCGCCCACCTCCACCTCGCGCGCTTCAAACACGCCGTTGGGCCTGGCCAGATACACAATCTTGCGGCTTCCTGTGTTGAGCACGGCCGACCGGGGAACCACAATCGACGACTGTGCCGCGGTGCTGACAAATGTTGCATTCACAAACATGCCTGGCAGCAGGCGCATACCAGGGTTGGCAACATGCACGTGAACTGGCACTGTGCGTGTCTGCTGGTTTGCAGCAGGCTCAATAAAGTCCACGTGGCCGTGCAGCGTGCGGTTTGGCATTGCTTCCGATGAGAGCTCCACCTGTTGCCCAGGGCGAATTTGCGGAAGCTGTTCCTCATAGACATCCACCTTGATCCAGACTTGGCTCAGGTCGGCGACCGTGAATAACGTGTCGCCCGCGTTGACGTATTGGCCCTGCGTCACCTTGCGGTCGACAACCGTTCCTGCGGCATACGCATAGATGGTCACATGCGGTGTGCCGCTCGATTCGGGTGCGTCAATCTGTTTGGCAGAGATACCCCAAAGCTCAAGCTTGCGCTGGCTTGCCTGAACCAGAGCGTCCGCCTGTTGCCGCATGTAAATATCATCTGATTGCCGTAGTTGATTGCGGTTCTCCTGGGCCAGCCGAAACTCATCAAGAGCTGTCGCCACGTCCGGGCTGTAGACCTCCGCCACTGCCTGGCCGCGCTGGACTCGTTCCCCGGTGTATTGCACGTAAAGCTTATCTACCCGCCCGCCGACACGCGCGCTCACAGCAGCAAGCTGCGCTTCAGGCTGCTCCACCCGGCCAAATGCGGCAATGTCGGTCTTGAGCGTCGCAGTCCGAACATCGGCAACCTGCACTCCTGCCGCCGTAATCTCGGAGGGGCTCAGCTCCACGGTCGCACCCGGCTGCGTGCCTGCATCCTTCAGTTGCGTTGCGTTCGGGGGCGCAGATTCGGGTGAGTGTGTTGCGGGGAGAGCTTGCCCGGCCGCCAACGAGGGCAGCTCGCGAATTGCCAGGATTCCAACAACCAGCGCTGCAGTCACCATTCCTGCTCCCGCTCCCAGCGCAATCAGCTTTTTCTCTCTTGCAATCATTTAGATCCCTTCTCTCTTGCAGAATTCATTTTGGGAACGGTGGACAGAGGCGCGCCGATCGCGCGCTCCAATGCGGCAATGCCGGTGTCAGTTGCGGCAGACGCCTTGTAGAAAGCTGTTTGAACATCGAGCAGCATGTTCTGGCTGTCGATGAGGTTCGAGAAGTCCCCGCGATTGTTTTGATAAGCGGCGGCGGAGGCCTTGAACGCGGCTTCGGCTTGTGGCATCAGCGTATCCCGGTACAGCTTGATCCGCTTCTGCGCTGCAAGCACGTCGATTTGGGCCCTGCGGATTTCAAGAAACACGGCGGATGTGCGCGCATCAAGCTCCGCTTGCGACACGGCCGTGGCAGCATCGGCTTGCTTCGCTTCACCCTCATGGCGTTCGTGATTCAGCGACGGAATGTTCATCGTCATTTCAGCCATGTATGCGTTGCGATAGGTAGCCCCAGTGGGCATAAGCATGTACCCTAGGCCAACGGTGAAGTCTGGCTTCATCGCCAGCCGAGTCAACTTCCCCTCGTCTTTCGACTTGAGAATCTGCTTCCGCAGTCCCTCCAACTCTGGGCGATTCTCGATCGCGACCTGCTCAAGATCCTCGATGGGGGGCAGTGCGGCAGGAATTGAGTAGGCGCCTGCAATTTCGACCGCACCATCCGGTCTTCGCCCCAACAGTGCATTCAATTGTGCAATCGTGTCATCCCGCTCCTGCTCCAATTCCAGAAGGTGCTCGTTCAACCGGGTCACGGCTATCTGTGCGCGCAGCACGTCTGCCTGTGGAACCTTGCCGGTGGTGTATTGTGCAAGAGCCGCGGCCAGAGCCTCCTTAAGCACCGCAGCCTGGCGATTGTGGAGCTGCATCTCGTCCGCGTTGCGCATCAGGTCTGCGCACGCCTTGCGCGCTTCAGCCGCAATCTCCTGCCGCAACGATTCAAGATCGCTGGCCGCAACTTCAGCATCGTCAACCGCGACCTTGGCTCGGAGATCCCGCTTGTCTTTGCCCAGAAAACTCTGCTGCACCGAGACCATGAGCTGTGCCTGGTTCAAATCCCATGGCTTTTGGATCGGCGTGTCCCAGTCGCGCACCATCAGCATGGGATCCTCGAGATCGCGCGCTGTATTCGTCTTCAGCTGAGCCAGGGACAAGCGCCGCACAGCCGTCTGAATTTCTGGATTTGACTGCAGCACCTCGGCGACCACCTCTTCCATAGTCATCGAATCCGCAGCGGGGTCGCTCGACAGACGGTGGGCAGTCATCACCTCGGTTTGCCCGAAAGACGAAATCGAAAGCGCCCAAAAAATGGGCGCGACAACACAAATGGGTTTCACTCTTCAACTCCAATGGGGAAAGCAATGGGAACACTCCGGGGCGCACGAGTGCGCGGGCCGGAAAGCCAAAGCGGAGTTGAAGTGCTAGATTCTCAGGTTGAACGCGCCCGGCGGCGGAGACGAAGGAGGGATGAAAACAGCTATCAAGGATTCACTTGGGGCGATTGCCGCATCAAGCGGATTCGGGGCTGGTGTGACGGCTACCGCCGCCGTATTTGGCAGGGTCGTCGCAACCACCACCGCCGGCAGTTGGTCGCGCACCACACAGCAATTACTCTGTGCGGATTTGCCCGTATCAGGCGCAGCGCAGCAACTGTGCTCCGTTTTATGCTGCGTGGTCAGGCAGATTCCAAACGGCATGAGCATCGGACCGATGAGTACGATCGCAAGACTCGCGCGTTGGAAAATGCCGATCTTCATGAGGGGAGTCTACCACTCTTGTATATTCTGTTGGTGATCTGCATCACGGTGCTGCACCCCAGTCAATTAGCGGTTAAAACCCGTCACTCGCAAAGATCCTTACCTTTAACCGGCGGCTGCGATCGGAGCCGGGCCTGTTTCGAGACCCCGCCAGCCCCGATAAGGACTCGATTTGTCTGGAAATGTACGAACTAGGCACAACGCCTGCTTGGGGCCATTTGGCTATTCGTAATTGGCCCCTGGGGAATTAGAATCTCGGAACGGCGATCCCAAAACGAGACAGACATTTGCGACAGTTCAACCCATTCCGGACTCTCCTGTGCTGGCTTGTGCTTTCCATCGGCCTCCAGGCGCAACAGTATGTCTTTCATGTATATGGACAGGCTGAAGGGCTCAAGAACCTTGCCGTGAATGCACTGACGACTGACCGGAACGGGACCCTGTGGACCGCTACTGAAAACGGAGTCTACCGATTTTTGGGGTCAGGATTTGAGCGCTTTGGCGCAGACCAGGGAATCGCGGAGTTGGATGCCCTGGACGTGGTCTCGGACGAGAATGGCACCGTCTGGGTGGGTACCGAAGGCAATCTTTACTACGGAGACGGGCAGAGGTTTTTCCCCGCGGGCCGGCAGGCGATCAAGGTCGGGCGCCAGGGGCGAATGGCCATCGAGGACGAACATCACCTCCTGGTGATCGATAACGGGAAACTCTACCGTCTGGAGCACGACACTGCTGGCCGGATGATCTCCTACCTCCCGGTCATACCAGACCGCTTGGTAGCCTCCATCCCGGATCTTGGAAATGTGCACAGCGTGAGCGTGTTGCGTGAGCCTCTCAAAGGCCGCAGCATCTGGATCGGATGCGGCAAGAGGCTCTTCTCCTTGCCCTTCGGCCAAATCGAACCCGGCGGTCAGCCTGGTGAACACTCGGTAGTGACATGGGGCTCGGACAAGGGACTTCCAGACGACACGTGGGGATCGGTACTCATGGATCACCAAGGCACGCTGTGGGCTGCTGGCCTCAAGCACGTGATGACCCTTCTCGCGGGGACAGATCGGTTTACCGATCGCAGTATTCCGGGCTCTGATCCAGGAAATACCTTTGGGCATTCCCCTCTCATTGAAGACCCTGATGGCCGCGTCATAGCTCCAGCCAGGGATGGAATTGCCCGATGGGAAAGAAACGGTTGGAAGCTCATCGGCCGAGCGAACGGCCTCCAGCGCATTAGCCGCATCACTGGAATGACCTTCGATGCTGCCGGGGATCTGTGGCTTGCAGGCTCAGGAAGCGGGCTCCTCCACTGGCTCGGCTACCGGAACTGGGAAGGCTGGACCGACGCGCAAGGATTGCCTTCCGCCATGATCTGGGGTCTTCGACCACTGCCTGATGGACGCGTAATGGTCGGCACTGAGACGGGGCCTGCCTGGATCGCACCTCTCAATGGTGCAGTGGGCAGTCTGTCCGCCTCCAGGCCGTGGACCTTCGGCCAAATGGACGCAATGGGCATCAATCCCGATGGCTCAGTTTGGGGAGGAACGTTTTCCGGTGCGACTCTCCGCATCGATTCCAAGAGCGGGGCTGCTGTCCAGACAGCAAAACTCCCCTCTTCAATTCAAAACGCATTCTCAGACGCTACGGGTCGCATCTTCTTTGCCACTGTCCAGGGAATCTATATCCGAGATTCAGGAAGCCCCAACAGCGTTCCCCAGCGAGTTTCCGGTGCCGACGCAGTGCTCGGGGCATCAAGCCGGGCGGAAGCAGGTTGTGCCGCATCAGACGGTTCTGCATGGTTCGTCGCCAGCAGCCGCCTGATCCATTTCCAAGGCGGCCAATGGTCTGTTCCACACATTGATGGGATGCCTAAACTGGACGGGCTACTGCTTGCCGCCGCCTGCGCCCAGGATGGCTCGGTTTGGGTGACGGGGGAGGAGGCTGGAGTCTGGAAAGTATCGGCCGGCAACGGAGGCTACCACGCAAGCCCGCTCGACCTGCCCGCCGAGTTGCGCTCACTTGCGTTCCTGGCCATTCTGGTCGATCGCCGCGGCTGGGTTTGGCTCGGGTCGGATTCGGGCCTGGCAGTTTGGAATGGCAGCAGCTGGCGTCATCTGACCCAGGAGAGCGGGCTCATCTGGAACGACATTGACCAGGGCGTCTTGATAGAGAGCGCTGACGGAACTCTATGGATTGGAACAAGCGGTGGCGCGGCTCATTTGCTCCACCCGGAAAGCGTCTTCGATCCCGTGCCCATTGACGTGTCGGTCACCGGCATCCGGCGCGGAAGCGACGTCTTTTCGAACACGCAGGAGATCAAGCTGCCGTGGTCAAACCTGCCGCTGCAGTTTCAGATCTCCTCGACGGCCATGCGCAATCGCAGCGAACTGGTCTTCAAGTACCGAATGGAAGGATTGCAACCGGATTGGCTGCAAAGCCAGGATGGCGCTGCCGTCTTCTCTGGCCTTCCACCCGGTCAATACACATTCGCCGCCATGGCCAGCAACTCGGGCCTCGATGCAACGTCGGGCACGATCAATCTAAAAGTCAGCATTCTCCCCCCATGGTGGAGGAGCAATTGGTTCTATGCACTCTGTGTAGTGGCTGTGATTCTCATGGGGCTGCTCGTGGACCGCTTGCGCGCGCAGCAATTGCGCGACCGCAGCCGCGAACTTGAGGGGATGGTCACAGAACGCACTGTAGAACTCGAAAAGCGAAGGTTGGAACTTGAGGAGCGCACCCAGGAGCTGGAGGCCAGCCGCGAACAATTGCGAATTCAGGCTATCCAGGACGGGCTCACCGGACTGCTGAACCATGTGGCCATTCTGCGCGCGTTCGCTGCTGAAATGGAGCGTGCCCGGCGGGAAAGCAGGACCCTGGTATTGGCCATGGTTGACCTGGACAATTTCAAGCGGGTGAACGATGTGTACGGGCACCTCGCTGGAGATGAAGCGCTGCGTTTTTTTGCCAGGGCCATCAACGCCGCAATTCGAACCTATGACCACGCAGGGCGCTACGGTGGAGAGGAGTTCCTGCTGGTGCTCGGCGAAGTGCCGCCTGCGGATGCCCAGCGGCGATTGTCAATCCTCCATGCACTGATCTCGAACATTGAAGTAACGGTGGCCGATGCCAGGTTCATCATTACCTGCAGCATCGGCGCCGTCGCTTACAACCCCGCCCTGGGTATCGAAAGCATGGAATCTTTGCTCACTACTGCCGATCAGGCCCTCTACCTCGCCAAAGAGAGCGGTCGAAATCGTATGATCGTCCGCCATGCACACCCTCTTGAAACCCGGCAGGAAACCCCTCCCGAGGGCTAGCCTGAATCTTTCCAAGAATAAATTGGTGCCGCCCGTCCGCCATGCTGCTTCCAATGCAGCAACCAACCCAGAGGACTCCAATTCTTATCCAGCTTGTCCGAATCTCCGCAATGCATCCGAGAGCCCGGATTCATAGGCGTCAATGAGCATGTCCCAGGTTTTGTCTGCTGCATCATCGATCTCTCTTCGCCGTGGATCCGCATCGAACCAGTCGATCGTTCTCTGAATCCCTTGCGCAAACGGAACCTTGGCACAGTACCCAGGAACAAAGCGCTTGATCTTCCCGTTATCGAAAACTACACTCGTTGCCTTATCCCCCATCAAGCTGCCAACCTCGTCAGGGATGCAGGCGCCAATAAAGTCCGATGGAATGTGAATGATCTGCGCCTCAACGCCGGCAGCGTGCGCCGTGATTCTGTAGAACTGATCCCACGTCATCACTTCGTCGCTTGTGATGTGAAACGCGTGACCAATGGCCTGCTCATGCCCCAGCAGTCCCACCAATCCCTCGGCAAAATCGCTGTTGTGTGTGATCACCCAGAGCGAAGAACCGTCGCCAGGAACAATTACTTTCTTGCCCCGCCGCATTCGATCCACCGCCGTGTAGGACTTCTGCCAGCTGTTCACGGCGAGTGCAATCTGCGTGTCGCCATAAGTCAGCGAGGGTCGCACGATGGTGATTGGAAACGACTCGTCGCGGTATGCCTTCATCAGTCGTTCTTCGCTGGCGATCTTGTCTCTCGAGTACTGCCAATAAGGGTTCGTCAGCGGAGTCGATTCCGTCACCAGGTAATGTGCGGCAGGCCTTTGATACGCACTTGCCGAGCTGATGAAAACAAGCTGCCTTGTGCGATCTCGAAACAAGCGTACATCCCGCTCCACGTCCCTCGGCGTGAAAGCAACCCAGTCCACAATCGAGTCGAACTTCTCATTCCCAATCGCCTGCGCCGACGCTGTTTCGTCATTCACGTCCGCCATAATCGTCCGGATCCCCACCGGAATCTCGGCCGCCCTCTGTCCCCGCCTGAGCATCGTCAATTCAATACCGCGATCCGCGGCCAATCTTGACGCGGCTGAACTGATGATTCCTGTTCCTCCAATGAAAAGGACTTTCATGACTCCTCCATCGACAATAATTTGGCTGGTTTGATCGAGTCTGCTGGTGTGTCTCTTCCCAATGATCGGCTTGAGACAAAAACGTCGCGCCTGACGCCTGATCGAATATCAGGGTACCCCCTGGCAGCCATCTTCGCATTTCAAGCGCACAGCGCATCTCCTTTCATTTTCCAGCTGATTGGCAACCTCTTCTGCTGATAATCTCACTCGTGAAAGGCCGTGCGAATTTCGCAGGTTAGAGTTTATGGAACACCCTCCGCTCAGCTCCGCGCCTTCTGCCCGCACGAAATGGGGTGCCAGCGGGCCGCTTGGTTGGCTCTTCGATACCAAGGCCGGGCCGCGAAGCCGATTTGTGGCACGCTGGCTTTTTCTGCGCGCACTGGGCGTGATCTATTTCTCCGCCTTCTTTCCATTGCTGTTTCAGATTGAGGGCCTCAACGGCCCGCGCGGAATTCTACCTGCGCGTGAGTTTCTGCTGGCACTCAAGACGGAGCCAGGGCTAATTCGATATTGGTATGCACCCACGCTGTTTTGGCTCTCACCCGGATCGTCCATGATGATGGCTGTGGTCTGGATCGGACTCATTGCTTCGGTTGCGGCATTCTTGAACCTCTGGCCGCGCCTCAGCTTTTTCATCTGCTTCGTTTGTTTCATGTCATTCGTCACTGCGGCTCAGGCATTCTCAAGCTATCAATCGGACAGCATGCTGCTTGAAGCAGGCCTCCTTGCCTTGTTCATTGCGCCAACTGGTTTCTTGCCGGGATGGGGGCTCGCAAGTCCACCCTCCCGCGCCGCCTACTTCCTTCTGCAATGGGAATGGTTCCGCATCTACTTTGAATCGGGCATCATAAAGCTGCTCAGCGGCGAAACGGAATGGCGCGACTTCACCGCAATGGATGAGTACTATCAAAATGGCCCACTGCCCACCTGGATCGGATGGTACGTCGAGCATCTCCCCCACTGGTTCCACGCGGCCACTGTCGCAGGCACCCTGGGAATGGAGCTTGCCGTCGTCTGGATGCTGTTTCTGCCCAGGCGCCTGCAGTTCATATGTTTCTGCATCGTTACGCCATGGGAGATCGGGGTGATTCTCACCGCCAATTACACGTTCCTCAATTACCTGGTGCTGGCCCTGGGCTTCCTGTTACTTGGCGACCGTAACATCAGGGGTCTCTTACCTGCGCGCATTCGGGCTAGCCTCCCAGAGCTTCCACGGGTCGCTGAAGAGCCGGAACATCAATCGCTTTCCATCCTCAACCCGCCAAGTGAGCGCGTTGAAGCTGTCGCACCCGTCGCTCGTGGTCGCGGGGATTATTTCAGACTGGCCCGCCTGTCTGTCGCTGCATTGTTGCTCACATGGATTGCCTACGCAACCACATTTGAGTTGCTTCGAATGGCATCGCCGGATCTGCCCCTTCCGTCCGCTCCGGTCGTGGCCCTGGAGCCATTTCGCGTTGCAAACCAATATGGACTCTTCGCCATCATGACCCGCGGCAGGTACGAGATCGAGTTTCAGGGTTCGAACGACGGGCAGAACTGGACGCCGTATCCCTTCCGTTACAAGCCGCAAGCGCTCGATCAGGCTCCAGGGGTCTACGCACCTTACCAGCCGCGGTTCGAATGGAATTTGTGGTTCGCATCGCTCGGAGATTGGCGACAGAACGATCTTGTTCCCCTGACGGAACAACGCCTACTGGAAAACGATTCCGATGTACTTGCACTGTTTCGGGGGAATCCATTTGCCCAGGCGGGGCCACGTTATGTGCGGGCAGTGTTGTGGCAATACTGGTTCACATCGCTTGAAGAAAAGCACCGTACCGGAAACTGGTGGAAGCGAAATAGGATGGGCCTCTACGCGCCTGTGCTCACCCGACTGCCCGATGGACAATTCAGCGTCGTCGAATGGCCCGATGAACTGCCCAACCACGACTGAGTGCAACCGGTTGATCGGTCACGGCACTTTGAAGGCTTATTGGGGCGCGGCGCCTTGCGATGAACTGGTTCCGCTTGAGCTTGAAGATCCCGGCTCCGCATCAACTGGCTGATCCTTGCCGTTCTCCGGATCCCACTGGTGCTTCACCATCCAGTCCTTCAACACAGTGGACGCCTTTTCTACCACCGAGCCTTCATGCCAGAAATAGGCCATCCCAGGCCTCATCTCCGTCCGCAGGTCGCAAGCGACCCAATTCCAGGGCTTTCCAGGCTCAGGCAGCAGCACTGTGACGGTCTTATCCGCCTTCTTCCACCTTGCCGGAAATGTTTCGTATCCGCTCGACGCCCTCAGTGCATCGATGCAGCTATACGTGAAAGTGAATCCGCGGGGTACGCCGTTTTCAAATAAGTCACCCTGACCCAACCCATCCAGGTAGTCCGGCGCGTCTGAGAAGGCTTTGCTTTCCCGAGCGTGACGTGAGTGCGATGTATAAGTCAGAATGTTTACCCGCAACGGATAGTCGGCAGGGTCCGCTCCTCCCGCCAGGACTACGGTCGAAAACGCCATGCAACATGCAATTGCACTCAATGCGGATACGAAAACACGCTGCATCAATGACACCTCTATGTCATGATGACTCGCCTTCTCTTCCATCCTAACGCAACGCCCATCCCTGAAATTCAGTTTTGCACTCATCGTTTCCTCACACCTCCAACGCTCAATTGACAGCCAGGAATGCTTTCTTCGACCTTGCAAGACTCTTCCGTCCTTGTTATTCAGTTGCTTGTTCATAATCGATGCCGACAAAAATGGTAAGGTCGACAGGGCCGAGTTTATGACCTTCATGGCTGCAGAATTCGAAGGTCTCGACACAAATGAGTCGCAATTGATGACCGTGCGCCACGACGAATGCTCCGGTACACCTCTAATCATGAATGGTTTACATCATCCAATCCGGCGTCGCATGGATTCGGAGCTGCCGTGCCCGGCAACGGCCGTTCGCTGGCCAGGCGCGCCACTGAGCCGCCATCGACCAGAGCATAAAACCTGGGTATCGACTTGCTTGAACAATATCCACTTGCTTCAACAATGGGCATGCGGTTCGTTGAATTTGTAACCGATGTAAGGCACCGTCAAAAGGTAGAGCGGATTCAAGGGATCGTCTTCAATTTTCTTTCGCAAATGGCTCACGTAAATCCGAAGATATACCGACTCCGTCTTATACTTTGGACCCCATACGGCTTTCAATAAATCCTCTTGTGAAATTGCCTCACCTACATGAGCCATTAGAAAATGCAACATCTCGAATTCCTTCGGAGTGAGATGGATCGGGAGGCCACGCTTCAGTACCCGGTACTTCACAGGGTTCAACTCGATCTCACCAAGGCGAATCGATGTTTCGGGATTGATGTCCTGAGCATTTCTTCGGCGGACCGCGGAACGCAGTCGCGCGGTCAGCTCACGAAGCCGAAACGGCTTGGTAATATAGTCGTCAGCTCCGGCATCCAGCGCTTGGACCTCGGCATCCTCGCTGTCCATCGCAGTCAACATAAGAATCGGCAGGCGCGGAATCGAACGCCGGATGCTCCGGCAGGCTTCCAGTCCTCCCATCCCGGGAATGTCTACATCCAACAGCACGGCATCAAATTGGTTCACTCGGATCAGCGATAGCGCAGCCTCGCCTCTGGACGCGTCGATAACCGTGAAACCCATGCCTGACAATGTCAGCTGCAGTGCGCGCCGAAAGGACGTGTCATCGTCTACAACAAGAATGGTGCCCGTCTCTGAGTGCAACGAATCAGTATTCACACCTCCCTCCTTGTGCCCCCGGGAAGCGAGAGAAAAAACGTCGTGCCTCCCTGTTCCTCGCTGACAACCCAAACATGCCCGTGATGGGCTTCCGCCGCTTTTCTCACCACGGAAAGCCCAATCCCCGTACCGGGGACAGAGTCCTTCATATCCAGCGCTCTGTAGAACCGATCGAAAATCCTCTCTCTATCCTCGCTTCGGATTTTCGATCCATAGTTTTGCACTGAGATCAATACTTCGGTACCACTCATCTCTGCTGCAATCTTGATCGGAGTGCCGGGTGCCGAATACTTCGCTGCATTGTCGATGTACTGGGTTAGAATCATCGCCAGCAACCCGCGGTCTGCGCTCACAGTCAACGCGGGGTCGGGCACCACAACCTCGATCCGGTCTTTCAACCCTTCTACTTGCCAGCTTACAAGCACATCGGAAATCAATTCCCGGACATTTGCTTCGCCTTTTGCAAGGCCCAGCTGTTCCGCTTCAAGCTTTGCCGTGAGCAGCAACTTTCTGCACAATGCATTCAAACGAAGCGCTTCGTCATCTATCAGCTTGGCCAAATCATGTTGCGACTCCGTCAGCCCGCCCATTTCAAGCAACCCAGAACTGGCGGTTTGAACTGTTGTCAATGGTGTCTTCAACTCATGCCCCAGCGAATCCATGACCGCTGCCCGCATCTGCTCGCCCCTTCTTGCCGCTTCAGCCTTCTCCTCCTTTTCAAACGACTGATGCCTGTCGATCGCAATTGCCACAAGTGACGCAAGCGCATCAACAACGAGAGGACTTACCCTGCCGCGTACGATGAGCGCGCCGACCGGCCCGGAAGCACTCTGCAAAAGGCGCTGTGCAGTATCTGTCTTCCGATCATCCTT
>Ga0181520_10006915_pt1 | contig 17026 bp, 15 predicted proteins | sample PEATcosm2014_Bin_29_FD_132451 | JGI IMG/M metagenome (GOLD analysis project Ga0181520, IMG submission 132451) | Peatland microbial communities from MTU Mesocosm Facility, Houghton, MI, USA - PEATcosm2014_Bin02_30_metaG | ecosystem: Environmental > Terrestrial > Soil > Wetlands > Peat | place... | reverse complement strand
TGCAGAACTGTTCCTACCCGAAGGCGCTTTCGACTTCGTACAACACTGGTCGGCTAAAATCACACCTGTTGCACTTGGAGCTTGAATCCGCCCACGGGGCTTCTGTTTTCAGAGCAGGATCAATGAGGGTCGAAATCAACGACCGCTGCCAAAACTACTTGCCCGCCTTCACTTCCGGCACCTCGCTGAGCGGCACGCGCACAAACTTGATCGTCCGCCGCCGCCAGCTATAGGTCATCAGCAAGTCCCCATTCGCCGCCTGCACAATGGCCGGATAGGAATACTGATTCGGCCCATCCTCCAGCGTCTTGAACGTCTGAAAATGCTCGCCGTCCCGGCTCACGGCAAGATTCAGCGGCGTACGCGCATTGGTGGAGTGGTTATAGATCAGCACTATCCGCCCATCCTTAAGCCCCACCGCATCGATGCCCGAGTTCGGATTGGGCAGCGGGATGAACCGTGCCTGGGTCCAGGTCTTGCCATCGTCCATGGAGTCGGCCACGGCCATGCGCGCTGAACGCGAGTGGCTGCGCGCAAAGAAGCGCAGATGATGGCCTTCCATCTGCACAATGGTGGGCTGAATAATGCCTACCGTCTCTTTCGACGGCTGATAGAGCTTGGTCTTCACCTCAACGTCCGGGCCGTCGGCCGCACGCGCGGTTGCCGCCAGAAACGCCGCATCCGGCACATCGTCCTTCTCCGCCACGGTGATCGGCCCCGCCTTGGTCCAGGTCTTGCCGCCGTCGGTCGAGCGCTCCACCCACACATCCCATTTGCCGTGCTCCACGCTCGATCCGCTCACAATCGTGCCATCGGCCAGCACCAGCGGCTTGTCCTTGATGGGCCCCAACACACCCTCCGGCAGCGGCTCCGCGGCGCTCCAGGTCAGCCCCTCGTCGGTGCTCACCTTGCGCAACCCGGTCCATGTGCTGGGATGCGTACCAGTCTTGTAGTAGAGCCATAGCTTGCCGTCGTTGGTGTGGAAGAGCACCGGATTCCAGCAGGCCACGCCCTCGGTCCGCGCCAGCTCAAACGGTACCGACCACACACCCGCATGGAGACGCGCGCCGAAGATTTTTACCGCCTTGTCACCCTCCCACAGGCCGGTAAAGTAAGCCACCAGCACGTCGCCGTTCTTCAGCTCGGCAAGTGTGGAGGCGTGGCTGTCCGGCTGCACGTTCTCGTAGGCATGTGGGTCGCCCTTGGGCGGAAAGATGAAGCCGTTCTGCGCCGCCGCGGTGCAAACACTGAGCATTGCAATAGTTGAAGCGGTCAACAATTTCAAAAACATCATTCCCTCACAAATTCGTAATGTCCCGCGTGTTTGATCTCAAGCTGCATCCTGGCGCCCAGTTCTGCCGGCACACCATGAACGATATCTCCTGCCTGCCGCCACGTGCCCGCGGGGATCAGCAGCACAGCCCGCATGCCCTCGGGAACGTCGACCGCGACCCGTTTTGCACTGGCCGCCACGCGCACCACGCCGTGGGGCGTTGGCATTGAACCTTCGATCGACTGAAGCCCGGCCAACTCCGGCCGAATGCGCGCCAATTCGAAGCCGGGCTTCACCGCCTCGATGCCGGCCAGCTCTTCCAGCATCCATGCCGCCGGGCCGCCAGCCCATCCATGCGCGAGGCTCGCGTAGTAGCCCACCTTGTCGTCGGCTTCCATCTTGGCATGAGGATCCGCTCCTGCATAGGACGGGTCCCACGCCTCCCAAAAGCTGGTGGCGCCCGCGTCCAGCATTCCGCCCCAGTAAGACGTCATCCACTGGAGCGCTTCTTCCCTATGCCCCAGCTCCGCCATCGCCATCAGCAGATAGAGCCCGTAATAAGGCGTGATGCGATCTGTCGGCTTGCGGCCCTTCACGGTCCGCTCCAGCACCCGCCACGCAGCGGCGCGCTCGGCATCGGTGGTCACCGCACCGGCCAGAACCGCAATGGCATTCGTCTGCCAGCGATCTCCATAGCTCAGGTCCGCTTCGCGCAGATTTTTCTTGGCCGCCTCGGCCATCGCGTCGGCCTTTGCCGCAGCCTTCGCAGCGCCAGCCTTGTCGCCCGCCAGCTCCAGCAGCCACGCCGCACGCCGAAAGGCCAGCAGATACTCAAAGTGCGTCGCTCTGCGCGCTTCCGGAGAATCAGCCTTGAACTCCGGAGACCAATCCACGAAGGGCTTGCCGCCCCCGGCTGCCGCGTAGATGCCGCGCGCATCCAGTTCCCGCTCCATCACCGCCAGCAGGCCAACCAAGCGCGGCTCCATCTGCTGCAACTGGGCCAGGTCACCCCAGCGGCGCACATACTCGCTCTCCGCCACCACCCACCACGCGGAGTAGCTTGGCAGCCCATTCACGTGCTCATGCACCGGCTCTGGCCCAATCGAATCCTCCAGCCCCTTTTTCACCAGCCGCGCATCGCCGTACACGTCGGCCACCACGCGATGAATCGCCTCGCTATCGCCAATCCACAGCCCCCGATCGCGCTTGATCCCGTCCAAAATCGAGTCCTGCATGCACAGGTGTGCCGTATACGCCGCCGACTCCCAGATGCGGTTCACGCGCGCATCGCTCGTAGTAAAACTCCCCAGCTGCGGCGCGGGATAGACGATGCCTTCCACTTCAATCTGCGCGCCCACATGGGGACCATCAAAGTGCACCAGCGCATAGCGGAAGCCCGACTTCGGTCCGCGCAGCTCACCGCCTGCCGGAACATGCATCGGCGCATCGCCCAAAAAGCCGCCCTTCTTCAACTCGCCCAGCGATTCGGCGTAGCGCACCGTCGCATTCACGGCGGTCCCACCAGCTTTCAGCACCACGCGCCCATTCAACTCATGCCCAAAGTCCACCACAACACCCTCCGATCTGGTGGTCGTCTTGGCTGGCTCCATGCGGTAGTTGGCCATATACGACGCTTCGCCCAGGTAGCCTGGCCACGCATAAATGCCCGCATCCGCCTGCCACTGGTAGAAATCCGAATCGCTCTCAATGCCCTTGGAGAACACCAGCTTCCAGGCCGCATCGTCAAAACCGGACTGTTCCCAACCCGCCGCCGCCTCCACACTGCTCCGCCAACGGCCATCGCTCATCAAAATCGGCTTGGCATCCGCACCTTCCTCTGACGGCACAATCTTTACCGCCAGCACCTCGCCAGAGTTCACCCATTTGGTCATCGCCGAGTTGGTGTGGTGACTGGACCCGTAACCGCGCACCGCCTCAAGGGCGATGGTGTTCCGACCCTGCCGGAGGTAGCGCGCCACGCTCACAGCTTCCGCCCGGAAGCTCATGTGACCCTGCGCTTTATAGGTGAGCTCCGCTGCCAACTCACCGTTGATCCAAACCCGCGCCTGCCGGGGCCCGGCGATATAGAGCGTTGCCGTCTGCGGCACGGCGTCCAGCCGGAAGCTGGCGCGGAAGTGCCGCGGCTCCACCTTCCAGACGTCGCTTTTTACCCGGCTCAGGTTGGGCAGGTGCTCCAGCACCGCCGCATCGCCCGCCGTCCACATGTACTCCTCAGGCAGGGGCTGGTGGAAGCTGCCCACCGTGGGCATCGCCGCCAAGTCGCGCACCGGGTCCAGCGGTCCACTTTGCGGAACGCGCACATAGCTCACGCCAGCCTGGGCCGCCGCCATTCCCGCCGCGGCCACAGCCACCGCTCCCGCCAGCAAACAGCCTGCTGCAAGCCGCTTTGGGCCACTCCGCCTTCGCGCTCCGCTCTGCATCCCTGCACCTCTCTTGGCGGTTCCATTTTCCAGCACCGGCCGCCAGCCAGTGTAGCGCAAGGCCTCCCTGGAGCTGGAAGCCCATTTTCAGCCCCTGCGCGCGCTCCCCCTGGACGGCACCCGGGTTCCTCCGCTATCTACAAGCAAAATCGATATTTAAGAACATTCCGCAGGGTGAAACTTCGTGCCCTTCGAAAAAAACCTGCCAAATCGGCCCCTGGGCTCTGGCGCGAGGCGTGTTGAATGTGGAAAGATATTCCGTTGTGAAATGAATTCCGGTTTGAAGCTTCTCACGCCGCCCCTCCTTTGTAAAGATGGTGCAGCAGACCGCAAACCGGACACCAGTGCCCAGCGTTTTGTCCGGCTTCCGGTTCCACCGGTGCCATTGCCGAGGCCACCGATCGGGTGCAAGGCAGTCAGGAGAGGAAGTCCCCGTCTGGACTCTCCCGCTCCACTTCCTGCTGCCCTGTTCGTCCTTCGGGCGAGTAACTTTTTATAGCCTCCGGCCCAGCGCGGAGCAGTTGAGGGAGAATCAACAATGAGTGCGAGCGAACGTCAGATTCAAGATGCCTACAAAATTGCCCAGGATCGCTATGCCGAGCTTGGCATCGACACCGATTCCGTTCTGAAGGCCGTCGATGGGATTCCCATCTCCATCCAGTGCTGGCAGGGCGACGACGTCCTTGGCTTTGAGAACAAGGGCGGCAGCCTGAGCGGCGGCATTGCCACCACCGGCAACTACCCCGGCCGCGCCACCACGCCCGACCAGCTCCGCGCCGACCTCGAAGTTGCTCTTGGTCTGATCCCCGGCGCCAAGCGCGTCAACCTGCACGCCATCTATCTGGAGTCGCCCACCTATGTGGAGCGCGACCAGATCGAAGTCAAGCACTTCCAGACCTGGATTGACTGGGCCAAGCAGAAGAACCTTGGGTTGGACTTCAACCCCACCCTCTTCTCCCATGCCAACGCCGAGCAGGGCCTGACTCTGGCCCATCCCGACGCCGCCATCCGCAAGTTCTGGGTGGACCACACCGTGGCCTGCGCCCGCATCTCGGAAGAGATGGGCAAGCAGCTCAACAATCCTGCCACCATGAACATCTGGATTCCGGACGGCTTCAAGGACAACCCGGCGGACCGCGCCACCCCCCGCGCCCTGTTGGTTGAGGCCCTGGACGAGATCCGGAAGCAGGACACGGCCACTGCCTTCCACAAGAACTCCGTCGAAGGCAAGCTCTTCGGCATTGGCGCCGAAAGCTACACGGTCGGCTCCAACGACTTCTACCTGGGTTACGCCGCCACCCGCAAGATGCTGCTCACACTCGATGCCGGCCACTTCCACCCCACCGAAAACGTGGGCGACAAGATCTCCACCGCTCTCCTGTTTGTGCCCGAACTGCTGCTCCACGTCTCGCGCCCCGTCCGTTGGGACTCCGACCACGTGGTCATCCTGGACGACGCCCTGCAGGGCATTGCCAACGAGATCATCCGCTCCGGACAGGTGGACAAGATCCACATTGGCTTGGACTTCTTTGATGCCTCCATCAACCGCATCGCCGCCTGGGTCATTGGCACCCGCAACACCCGCAAGGCCCTCTTGATCAGCCTGCTGGAAAGCGCCAAGGAGCTGGTTTCCGCCGAGCACAACTTCGACTTCACCAAGCGCCTGGCGTTCAGCGAAGAAGACAAGTCCATGCCCTGGTCCTCGGTGTGGGAGTTCTACTGCCTCTCCAAAGGCATCCCCTCCGGCCGCGAGTGGTACAACACCGTCGTCAAGTACGAGCAGGACGTTCTCAGCAAGCGGTAGTTTTTCTGGACTGAAGGGTACGGGCTCCAGCCCGTACCGCCAGCCAACCTCAACCGTGCCCCCACCCATCGGCCTGCGCTCCAAGCGTGGGCCGATGTTTCCTGGCACATCCAACGCACGCCATCATCACGCGGCTGACCTCCTTGTACCGGCGCGAAGCGCGTCAGCCGCACCGCAGGCGCCTGCTGCATGCAATGCCCGCACCGCAGGTGCCCCGGCGGTATAATTGACCATTAAGGAAAGTATCGGTTTTCGGCTCCGAAGCTGGAGCCTGTGGCCCAACCGTGGCAAATCCCCCCGGAGCAGAGCCTCAAAACCTGACTGGAAACTACATGCCGGAGCACATCAAGAAGAAGCTGCAAGTGGAAATTGAGACGCTCGAGTACGAACTCGCGCATGAGCTTCCTGCCGAGATCAAAAAGGCCGTGGCAATGGGCGACCTCTCAGAGAACGCCGAGTACCACATGGCCAAGCAGCGCCAGGAGCTTGTGAATGCGCGCCTGGGCATGCTCAAGAGGCGTATGGCGGAGCTTTCGCTCGTCAATCTGGCCAACATTCCCCGCGACAAGGTCGGCTTCGGTTCCAAGGTCACCGTCTTTGACTCGACCAAGGAAGAGGAGCTTGTCTATCAGCTCGTCACCAGCGAAGAGTCGGACGTGACCAAAGGCCTGATCTCCACCACCTCGCCCATTGGCCGCGGTCTGGTGGGCAGGCGGGTTGGCGACGTGGCCACCATCGTCACCCCCAACGGCAAGCGTCAGCTGGAGATCCTCAAGGTGATCACCATCCACGACGAAGCCGCTTTAGCCGCGCAGGCCGCCGAGGCCGCCGGCGCGCAGTAAGGATTAGCCTATGAAGACCTGGACCAGCGTCTTTGGCAGCGCCTGTGGATGGCTGCTCAACCACATCGTGCATGGGTTGGCGCTCACCCGCATCTCGCCCAATGCGCTCACGTTTATCGGGCTGGTCATCAACATTGTGGCCGCCTTCCTCTTTGGCCACGCCAACGCCGCCAACTGCGACCGCATGTTCCTGCTGGCGGGCGCGGTGATCTTCGGCGCCGGCCTGTTTGACATGGTCGACGGCCGCGTAGCCCGCAAGACCAACAAGGTCACCGTCTTCGGCTCGTTCTTTGATTCGGTCATCGACCGCTACTCCGACGTGGTGCTCTTCTTCGGCGTGCTGGTCTACTACGGCCGCATCAACCGCTTCCGCTACGTGGTCCTGACCGCCTTTGTCATGGTCACCAGCCTCATGGTCAGCTACACCCGCGCCCGGGCTGAGGCTCTCATCCCCCAGTGCAAGGTCGGCTTCATGGAGCGCCCGGAGCGCATTGTGCTCATCATCATCGGCGCGGTCTTCAACCACTGGGGAGCCATGGCTCCGGTGCTCTGGGTCCTGGCGGTTCTTTCCACCATCACCGTCACCCACCGCATTGTGTACACCTACCAGAATTCTAAACATCTGGACGTTGTGTCCTGAGGGCGAAGCGATCCAAATCATGCGGCGGAAGGGCTCTCCCTTCCGCCGTTTTGTTTTGCGCGGAACCCGTAAACCCCAGCCTCCTCGCGGGGTCCTCAAACAACTTGTTGCCACAAAGTCTGCCTACGCTCGAATCGTCTCCCCCACCTGAGGAATCGAAACAAGCAGAGGGTTCTTCTCCATCATCTTTTTTCGAGGTATCTGCAATGTCTCTGTCTGCTGCTGAGGTTTATGCCCTGAAACTGGCTCCCGAGGTGGACGGCGTTCTGCCTGCGGTGCGCACCCGCTGGAGTTCGCGCGCCTTTTCCGCAAAGCACGTAGCCGACGCCGATCTGCACTGCATCTTTGAAGCAGCCCGCTGGGCGGCCTCAGCCTTCAACGAGCAGCCCTGGCGCTTTGTGGTGGGTCGCAAAGGCACCCCGACGCACACCGCTATCGGCGAGTCGCTGATGGGCTTCAACCAGGATTGGGCCAGCCGGGCTCCCATCCTGATCCTGGGCCTTGCGCGCGCCAATTTCACCCATAACGGCACCCCCAACGGCTACGCCCTCTACGATCTGGGCGCAGCAGCCACGCAACTGACCCTGCAGGCCGCCGGGCTGGGCATGACCACCCACCAGATGGCCGGCTTTGATCACGACAAGGCCCGCACCCTGCTTGCCATCCCAAACCAGTACCTGCTGGGCACCGTGATTGCGCTCGGCTATCAGGACGCTCCTGAAACGCTGCCCAATGAGCGTTTGCTGGCGCTTGAAACCTCGCCGCGTGCGCGCAAGCCGCTGGCGGAGACGGTATTTGCCAGCTGGGGTCAGCCGGCTCATCTGGCCTGATCCCGTCCGCCGCACTCAGGGTAGAGTGGAGGCAGGAGGGCATTGGCCGATGAGCTCCACCAAGGGAGGCAGCAAGGCGCGCAAGCCCCGAGCAGCCCAAGGTAACACCCGCGCAGCAAAGCCCGCGGCCGCCAGACGGGCCCTCTGCCCTTTGCCCAGCCGCCGCCAGCGGATTCCTGCCTGGTGCGTGAAGATTGTGCTGGCCGCCTTCCTGCTGGGGCTCGCAATTGCCGCTTGGGCCGCGCTGGACCTGAAATTTGCCCCCACCTCCAACACGGACCGCACCCGCTTTGATGCCCTGATCGTTCTGGGGACCCCGGCAGATGAGGACGGCAACCCCACGCCAACCCAGCTGGCGCGCGTGAACGAGGCGGTGCGCGAGTACGAACGCGGCGTTGCTCCCCGCATCATCATGAGCGGCGGCGCGGCCCACAACCCCACCGTGGAGGCCGAAGTGATGGCGCGAACGGCCCAGGCCGAAGGCGTGCCTGAAGGCTCTATCCTCCTCGAAGGAAAGTCCTTGGACACCATGCAGAACCTCTGCTATTCCACCCGCTTGATGCGGCAGCATGGCTGGACCTCGGCGGAAATTGTCTCCACTCCCAGCCATCTCCCCCGTGCGGCGCTCATCGCGGAAGAGCTGCCCATTCAGTGGCGAACACACGCCGCGCCACTGCTTGCACCCACCTCGCCGGGTGGCTCAAAGCTCGACAATTGGAGCGAAGAACTGAAGACGGTGCGATTTCTTGTTTGGGCGCGTCTAAACGAACGGTGTGAACCGTAATCAAAATCCCCCGTCTGCCGCGTTGTAACGCGTCGGTCCGGTCCTGTAAGCTGTGGAGTGATGCGTCTTTCCGTAAGAATTTCGACCTGTTTCGCCTTCTTGTCCGCGCTCACCTTGGGTGCCGGATGCCGCGTTGTGGCCCAGAGTTCTGCTCCGGCCACCTCGACCAACGGAACCTACATCTCCGTCGACCCGCTGGCGAAGGTGACCTACGACAACAAATACGACCTTTCGCTGGGTATGGCGTATGACCACATCAAGGCCGGTCCGGCACTGCTGCAAGGCGCCAACCTGGGCGGTCTGGATCTTTCTGGCTCCTATTGGTTCGCCAAGCACTGGGCTGTGGAGTCCAGTGTGCGCGGCTATCTAGGCACCAGCGGCGCTGGCACCAGCAGTGGCGTCAACGGTGGCAATGCCCAGACCAACATCAAGGGACCCATGGTCAGTGAGTACTACTTCACGGCCGGTCCTGAGTGGCTGGGCCCGCACAACAAGCACGGCGCCATCATCGGCCATGTGCTTGCCGGCGGTGTCTATGGCAACTTTGAACAGGATCTGCAGGGCCTGGGACCGAGCACGGTTGCTTTCTACAACAACCAGGTAGCTCCGGCCATCATTGCCGGCGGACACCTTGACCTGAACCGCTCCGATCACTGGGTCTTCCGCGTCACACCCGATGCGGTCATCACCCACTTCGGCACCAACTACGCGCCCGTGATGCAGAAGTTCGATGTGAACTTTGCCATCTCGGTCGGCCTTGAGTACAAGTTCAAGAAGAAGCGGTAATCCAATTCAGCCAGCCTTCTTTGCGGCCCGGGCACAGCTTGAGTATCAGGCTGGTTCCCGGGCCGTAGTGTTTTTCCCCTGCCCTGCTTCCGCGCCCCTCTAGCCGCAGCAATCAGCCCGCTCTCTACGCGCGGCAGATTTCTTCCAACCGGAAATGTTGCCGGCACACGTGACTTGAGTACATCTTCGTGTGGTATTCTCCAGCGTTCGGTAATGGTTGTGAGGCCGTATCGCTGGCAGAAATTTCGTTTCGGATTGCGGAACTCTCAAAACCAGAATCAGAACCGTAGTCATTGATTTGGAAGAAAGCGGGACTGTGAAGCCATGAAGGATACCCTCGGAGTATTGCTTGCTGGAGGCGCTGGAGAAAGGCTGTTTCCCCTCACGCGCGATCGCGCCAAACCTGCTGTCCCGTTTGGCGGCCATTATCGGATCATCGACATAACCCTCTCCAACTGCATCAACTCCGGCCTGCGCAAGGTCTACATCATGACCCAGTACAAGGCTCTCAGCCTGAACCGGCACATCCGCGAGGGATGGACCGGCATTGTGGCGCAGGAGCTGGGCGAGTTCTTTGAGCTGCTGCCGCCCATGCAGCGCACCGGCGGCAACTGGTATATGGGAACCGCCGACGCCGTCTATCAGAACATCTATTCCATCGGCAGCGAGCAGCCCGCGCACGTGATCATCCTCTCCGGCGACCACATCTACAAGATGGACTACAGCCGGATGCTGGACTATCACAAGGAGACCAACGCCGACGTCACCCTGGCCACCCTGCCCATTCCTCCCGAGGATGTGTCGCGCTTTGGCGTGGTGGAAGTGGGGCCGACCGGCGAGATCCTGGGCTTCAAGGAAAAGCCCGTCACCACCAGCTTCCGTTCGCCCTTCAATCCCGATGCCGTGGACGCCTCCATGGGCGTTTACATCTTCAACACGGAAGTGTTGCTGAAGGCGCTGATTCTCGACGCCGAGAATCCGGACTCCAAGCATGACTTTGGCCACGACATTTTGCCGGCCCTGCTGGGCAAAAAGAAGATGATGGCTTACGCCTTTGTGGACGAGAACAAGAAGCAGGCGCACTATTGGCGCGATGTGGGCACGCTGGACGCCTACTACGAAGCCAACATGGATCTCTGCTCGGTTTCGCCTATCTTCAACCTCTACGACAAGAGCTGGCCCATCCGCACCCGCGCCCGCCAGTATCCGCCCGCCAAGTTCGTCTTTGGCGAGCCGGGCCGCTCCGGCATGGCCGTCAACTCCATCATCACCGCCGGCGTCATCATCTCCGGCGCCTCGGTGTACAACTCCATCCTGTCGCAGGACGTGAGGATCAACTCCTACTCCGACGTGGATGCCAGCCTGATCTTCTCCCACGTGAACATCGGCCGCCATTGCCGCATTCGCCGGGCAATCATCGACCGCGACGTTCACATTCCCGAAGGCACGGTGATCGGCTACGATCCGGTGGAGGATCGCCGCCGCTACTTCGTCACCCCGTCGGGACTCACGATTGTCACCCGCGATACCTCGTTGTTTGAGAATCCCGTGGCTCAGGATTTCGCCGACAAGTACTAGCTGGCAGCTTCAAGATGAAAAGCCCAGACCTTGGAAGAGGTCTGGGCTTTTCTTGCATTCTGGTTGCCGCATTACTGTTGAGGGATTTTGAAGGCGGGGTTCAGATAGGGCTTCAGCTCGCTCCACCGGAGAATGACCGGCTCCGGCGTACAGGCGTAGCAAGCGATTTCGTAGGGATTGAAGAAAACTTTGAGACCCTTCGGACTCAACTCCCAATGCCCCGGGTCCTGCACCAAGAGCGGGAGCTTGGTAACGCGGTCGAAATCTTTGGGATTGTCTTCGCCGCCCGCTTTTAGTTGTGTCTGATGCACTTGGGCCTCCACGCGCTTGGCTAGCCACTGGTCCCAGCCGGATTTGGGTTCGAAAACATCGGCAGCCGTTAAGCCACGGCCTTCCTTCAGAAGCCAGTTAAAGGCGACAGATCCGTGGTTTGGATGCGCGCCGCCGCTGTAGCAGAGTTCGGAGACAGTGGCGCTGACAAGGGAAGGAGAAACAGAAGATAACGTAACGAGGACGCTGGCATCTGCGCCACTATCTACCGCCCAGTTTCCCTGCTGCTCCAGCTGGCAACCAGGTTCCGCGCTGCCGTTCCGTGCAGCCTCTTGGAGTCTCTTATTCCATGCTTTCCACTCGGAAGTCCCAGAGGCAGCCACGGGCCATTCGGCGTCGAGTGTTCCAGCAGCTGCAATGGGCGCACTATCCTCGTCCCGGGTCTGTTTTGCTGTCTTTGGAGACGCCAGGTGAATCCGGTTCCATACAAAAGTCACCCCAGATACCCGTTCCACGGCTCTTGCCATGAACGCTGTTCGTTCCTTGTACGAATCGCGGAGGCAATCTGCGAGAGGAGCCTCGGAGACCTTTGTGCTGCAGTTCTGAGCTCGATCCCGCAGCCACTCGCGCTGTCCAACCCGTAGCAACTCGGCAGCCTCGGGCGCTTGAGCAAGCGCGGCCTTGTAGGCAGCGGCCATCTGGTCGTCCGCCGCGCTCAGTTCCGGCGAGGCGCAGATGGTCTTTTCAATCGGTGTCCTCGCTTTGCTGCAGTCAAAGCTGGCGGCGTGAGCCAGAGGAGCCGCTGCAAGCAAAAGCCAGTTCTTCGGCATCGTTTACCTTCCAGAAGAATTGTCCCCAACAGCTTACAGCTGAAAACGTACCACATCGCTCAAATTGCACCCATTTTGTCGCAAATGCCGGGACCATGGAACCGATCGCAATTTCCTCACGTATAGCGATCCATGCAGTGCGTGGGTACATTAAGCTGGAGCGTGATGGGACTGGGGATGCCAAGAGCGTCGCAGCTCAGGTTTGAGCCCGTCCGGTACGAAGCGCCCGAGGTGGAAACACCAGCAACGCAGGAGAAGCTCCCCGTGCTGGCACCCGCAGTGCGCAGGGAGGCGGCCACGCTGGAGATTGACTGGTCAGCCATTGTTCGCCGCTGTATGGACGGCGACTCGGGCGCATGGGCTGAGATGGTCCGCGCGCACCACAAGCGTGTGTATGGACTCTGCTACCGGTTCACGGGCAACCCGGCTGACGCCGAGGACATGACCCAGGACGTGTTTCTCAAGATTTTTTCCAACCTCCAGAGCTTCGATCCGGGACGCGGAAGTTTCCAGGTGTGGATCACCACCATGACCCGCAACCTGCTGGTGGACAACTTCCGCCGCACCCGCAATCAGCGCGCCACCGGCTCGCTGGACGAGGGCTGGGACATGGCCGACGAGCTGGCCCCGGTAGACCGGCTGATGAGCCGCGGCATTTCGCCCCACGAGGCGGCCGCCAAGAAAGAGATCGAAAAGATGGTGCAAGAGGCTTTGGCGCGGGTATCCACCGAGCTGCGCGAGGCCGTGATCCTGCGCGATCTGCAGGACATGGACTACAAGGAGATTGCCCAGGTGCTAGGCATTCCCGAAGGGACCGTGAAGTCCCGCATCAGCAGAGGACGAGCGGAACTGGCTCGCCTGCTGGAACGTAATAAACGGGAGGTGATGTAACCATGACAGAGCGCGCATACATTCCGGGTTCTGCTGCCTGCGGGCAGTGGGAGACACTTTTGACGGACGCGCTGGATGGGTTGCTGCGGCCAGAGGACGAGGCCAGCTTTGCGGCGCACATGGCCAGTTGCCCGGCCTGTCAGGCGATGTTCGATGAGGCCCGGAAGGGCCGTGAGTGGTTGGAGTTCCTCGCGCCGGAGCCAGAGGTTCCGGCCGGGCTGCTGGCCAAGATTCTGGCTGAAACCGGTCCCGGCAAGGCGATCGGTCCGCGCCTGGCAGGCGCTGCCGGTGTGGTGCTGCCGCTGCAGCCGGCTTGGCATCGTCCCGGCTTGATGGGCTTTGTACGCCGCTTTGCCGAGCCGCGCTTGATGATGACCGCCGCCATGGCCTTCTTCTCCATCGCGCTCACTTTGAATCTGACCGGTGTGCGGCTGGCCGATGTGAAGCTCTCCGACCTGCGCCCGACCGCTGTCCGCTCGTACATGGAACGGCGCTGGACCACGGCCTCCACCCCCATCGTCCGCTATTACGATCACCTTCGGCTGGCCTACGAAGTTGAATCGCGGATGCGCGAGCTGCGCCGTACGACGGGTGTTGGTGAACAGCCCGACACGGAAAAGAAGAATGAAACGCCGTCCGCTCCCGGCGAGTCCAAACAGACTCCCGGCCACAAAAGCCAGAGGCAGAGCTTTGACCTTCCTCTACAGTCAGCGAACGTCCTCCCCTACGAGATGAAAGCAACAATGAAAACTTCCCTCAACGTGACATCCGAGCCTCTGCGCTCCGGAGGCTCCTGGACCAGTGAGCAGGAAAGGAGCACAAGATGGATTGCGTAAACCACCCTGGAAAAGCCGCAGCCGCCTATTGCCAGAGCTGCGGTAAGCCGCTGTGCACTGAGTGTGTTGCTGCCGGAGCCATGAACCCAACCGCGCGCGGAATGATTCTGTGCGGCAACTGCCTGGGCGCATGGACCGCGGCCAACCCCTTTGTTCCCTCCTCGCCCGGCGAGCCCAACCCCTCCGTGGCCGCTGTTCTGGGCCTGATCCCGGGCGTGGGCGCCATGTACAACGGCCAGTTCGTGAAGGGCCTGGTCCATGTGGTTATCTTTGCGGTGCTGGTCAGCGCTTCGCATGTCTTCCACATCTTCGGACTCTTCATCGCTGCCTGGATCGCCTACCAGTCGTTGGAGGCCTTTCACACCGCCAAGGCGCGCCGCGACGGCACTCCCCTGCCCGACCCGCTGGGACTGAACGAAATGGGCAACTGGTTCAACGTCGGAGCGGCACAGCCCGGCCAGCAGCCCCCGTCGCCCGCGCCCGGTGCATCGGCACCCGGTCCGGCAGCCAGCCAGGGTCCGGCCAGCTACCAGACGCCGTACACTCCGCCCTATCAGGCTCCCTTCGGTGGCCCCTACACACCGCCAGGAGCAGGCTTCACCGGTCAGGGAATCCCTCCGGTGCCGCCCATTCCCCCTGTACCGCATCCAGGCTACTGCTGGGGACGCCGGGAACCCATTGGAGCCATCGTGCTGATTGTTCTGGGCGTCCTGTTTGCCCTCGGCCAGATGGACATCTTCTCTGCCGAAATCTTCAAGTACAGCTGGCCCCTGCTGCTGATTGGACTTGGTGTTTGGTTGATCGCGCGCCGCGTCGGCGACTTGAAGGGAGACAAGTAATGAGCCGTTACATCCTGATTCGCCGTTTGTATGGTCCCGCGTTTCTGTTGCTGACGGGTGTCAACGCCCTGCTGAGCCAGGCGCACATCCTGAGCTGGAACAAGACCTGGCCCTTCTACCTGATTTTGTGGGGCGTGCTGAAGCTGGCCGAGCGTGCGGCTCTGGCCTCGGAGGGCTACCCGCAGTGGCCCGCCACCCCGCCCCAGCCCGGCTGGCAACCGCAGGGAAATCCCTACCCTGGTTCGCCGAATGCTGGAACCCCTTACCCGGGAGCGCCCCAGAATGCCGCTCCCCAGCAGACTCCGGCGCAACCCGCGCCCCTCTCCGCACTCATCCCTTCCATCGCGGTTGAGATTGTGAAGAAGCCTGAAGGAGGAGAGCAATGAGCAGCGTACCTCCCAACATGCCTCCGGGCGGCGGTATGCCGCCCTATCCTCCCTATGACCCCAAGACCCAGTACCGGGCCTATCGCGAGCAGCAGAAGGCCGCCTGGCGCGCCCAGCGCGATGCCTGGAAGGCTCAGCGCACCGCTTGGAAAGCCAACTATGTCGGCGTCTACGGTCCGCGGGTGCCTTCCATGGTTGGCCCCATCCTGCTGGTAGCCATTGGCGTGGTTGCCCTGCTGGTGCAAACCGGCCATCTGGGCGCGGCCGACTTCTGGACCTGGTACAGCCGCTGGTGGCCCATGCTCCTCATCGGCGCCGGCGTGGCGTTGCTGGCGGAATGGGCGCTGGACATGCGCCGCCAAACGCCGGTTCGCCGGGGTGGCAGTTTTATCGGCATCCTGGTGTTGCTGGCGATTGTAGGCCTGGCCGCGTCCAGTTGGCGTCATGCCTGGGGCCCGTTCCGCGCCCAGTTCGGCGACGGCAACGACGACTTCTTCAACTCCTTTGGCGCTCCGGAGCACGATCAGGACCAGCAGGTCCAGACCGCGCAGATTCCTGCCAACGCCTCCATTGACATCCAGAACCCGCGCGGCGATGTCAGCGTGACCTCTGGCGACGGCAACACCATTGAAGTGCAGGCGCACCAGGTGGCCTATGCCAGCTCCGACTCCGAGGCGAAGAGGATCTTCGACGGCGAAGCGGCGCATCTGTCCGTGAGCGGCTCGGCCGTAGTGGTCAAGTCAGAAACCAACTCCAGCGGCCGCGTCAACCTGACCGTCACTGTTCCCAAAACCGCCCATGTCTCCATCAACTCCGGCAAGGGCGATGTGACGGTGGCAGGTTTGGGCAACGGGCTCACCATCAATGCGGTGCATGGAGTAACCCACCTGAACTCCATTACCGGCGCCGTGCAGGTCCACTTCTCCAACAGCCGGCAGGACTTTTCCCTCCGCCAGCTGGATGGCGACCTGACCACCGAGGGCAACTCCAACGATGTGACACTCTCTGAGGTCAAGGGCCGCGTTGCCATGAACGGCGAGATCTTTGGTGAGGTTCACATCCAGAGCATCGGTGGACCCATCAACCTGCATACGTCCATCACCGACCTGCAACTAGCCTCGCTGCCGGGCGACCTGACGCTGGACTCCGACAACCTGCGCGTGGTGGAGGCCAAGGGCACCGTCCGCGTTGTAACTCACGCCAAAGACATTGACCTGAGCCAGATTGCCGGCGACGTCTACGTGGAAAACCGCAACGGACGGATCGCCGTGGAGCCGGCCGGCAACCACAACGTGGAAGCCAAGAACAACAAGGGGGATATCGAGATCACCCTTGCTCCCAACGCCTCCGCCAACATCAATGGGCAGACCCGCAACGGCGACATCGTCTCCGATTTTGGTCTGAACATCAGCGGCGACGAGAACAAGTCTCTCTCCGGCCGCATTGGATCGGGCGAAGCACGCATCACGCTGAGCACGGAGAACGGCGACCTGCGCGTCCGGCGTGCTTCCACGGTTGCGGCCCCGCTGGCTCCGGTGCCGCCCGCCGCCCCCAACGCCCCGCACCTGAAAACCTCGCCCCAACAGGAAAAGAAGAAGCCGCAAGCGCAATGAGCTTAGGATTGAACCGGAAGAACAAAAAGACGCGGAGAATCTCTCTCCGCGTCTTTTTTGTTGCTTGATGGCCGCAGTTAGAAGCAGGCAAAAAGACGAAGCTGTCATCCTGAGTCCCCACGGGCGTACCGCCCACAGGACGAAATGAGAATTCTCAAACCCAACGATCCGGTTCGTTGATGGCTTGATCTTCGTCGAAGCATCGAACCCCGCGCCGTAGGCGCAGTACAAGTTAGCCCCACGTTTCAACGTGGGGAAAGGGCGCCAATCATAGCCCCCGGAGTCCCGTAGATTCTCTGTTGCCCGTCAAGCTGATTTTCTATGCAGCGAGAGCACTTTTTTCGATCTGCATGCTTGGAAACAGTTTTTTTTCATCATAGGGC
>Ga0181520_10006914_pt1 | contig 17028 bp, 12 predicted proteins | sample PEATcosm2014_Bin_29_FD_132451 | JGI IMG/M metagenome (GOLD analysis project Ga0181520, IMG submission 132451) | Peatland microbial communities from MTU Mesocosm Facility, Houghton, MI, USA - PEATcosm2014_Bin02_30_metaG | ecosystem: Environmental > Terrestrial > Soil > Wetlands > Peat | place... | reverse complement strand
CGCCAGCCAGCCCCTGGGTCGGGGCACCGGCCAATCGCCCGGCAGCGGATGGAGCGCGGTTGAGAACGTGATAGACCAGTCCGCCGGGCGCGGTTCGAGCGATGGGGGGCATGGAGAAAGACTAACCAGAGCCGTCCGCCCTGTAAAGGTTTGCGGGACCTTTAGTTGGTTCCGATGCATAAACGTCATTTTCGTCACGCCCGGCCCGCCACTCCAGCGGGCCGCCTGACACGGGTTTAGACCCGCATCCCGCGCCGAGGTTAGACCGCCAAGGCCCATATATAACCGCACAACGTCCCGAAACAGCCTGTGGCAAAAGTCCCGCACGGCCCAGCGCCGCGGATTTGCCCTTGGACCGAGGCGGCGAAACGAGGAGTATTGTAGGGTAATACGCCGACTTTCGACAACGAACAGCCAAGGCCAAAGCCGCAAGACCGGCCCGCGCGACTTTTGCCACAGGCTGCTAGGCTCCAGGAGCCGTTCGCATTCTGCCCCGGCCAAATCCGCAAGACGGCCCCCCACAGCGGCCTGACGCTGCGCTATGGGGGTGGCAGACGGTAACACTTTTCGCGTTTTTGTCAGAGGGCAAAGGCTGAACATGGGACCGCCAGATATCCCCTGATTAGGGGATGCCTCGATTTTCCGGAATCGTGGTCGCGTCACCCCCGAGCATTTTTGCTCGATGGGTGGTACAATTCCGTGCATGGGAAATGTGGGGCGATGGATTCTGAACTGCCTGGCGGTTATCTCCCTTTTGGTCATAGCGATACTGCTTTACGGGCTGTTTGTGGATGCCGGGAATGCGGAATGGGGCGATCCCGCGCCGATGGCGTTGGATGCCCAGGGGAACCCAATACTATATACGGATACAACTGTGTATCGTTATGTAGTGCCTTTTCTTGTCGCGGGATTGATCCTCTTTCTCTGGGCGTTGCAACACGGGCCGCACCTCATTGAAGCATCGCCTGATAATTGGCTGTGGTGGCTCTGGCGTCTCAGGGCTCGATACCGCTATAAGAAGGAACAGAAGGTCATCAGGCGTGGGTGGCTCTGTCAAAACTGCGGCTCCGATCTTCGCGCCACGCCCGACTGTTGCCCCGAATGCGGCACGGTTCCCCCGAAACGAGCCGTACTGCCGCCGCCCCCCAATCGTAAACTTCCAAGATCACCGCGACGGTGAATCCGCCCTTCCCACGTGAAATTCTGTGGAACGCAACGAAAAATCCGAACAATTTCAGCGCATGGCACAAATTTGATTCAGTGGTGCCAACTCAAGGTCGATATCGACACAGGTTACACAGCCTAATCTGTGGTGGGATCGAATAAAAAACCGGCTTTGTCGGTTGAAACGATAAGGAGGAGTTTGTGAAAAAATTAGCAACGCATCGCCCGCGTGGAATGATGACGGTCTGGGTCGCCGTTTGCCTGCCGGTTCTGCTGGCGTTTGTCGGTCTGGGGCTGGATACGGGCCATGCCTACACGGTTGGACAGGAACTCCAGAGCGCCGCAGATGCGGCAGCTCTCAGCGGCGTCAGCCAATTGTCCACGAGCTTCGCCGCCGCGAAGACCGCCGCGATCAGCGCGGCCGCCAATAACAACGCCGCCGGTGCCAGCGTTCAACTGGCCAACAGCGACGTTGTCGAGGGTAATTACAATACGTCCAGCGGCACGTTCACCGCCAACGGCACGCCTTACAACGCCATCAAGGTCACGGCTCGCCGCACCACCGGCTCGCCGGGCGGAGCGGTGAACCTGTTTTTCGGCGGGCTCGTCGGCCTCTCCACAGTCAACATCACCCGCGCCGCCGTCGCCTTTACCGGCGGCGGCGGATCGTCCATATCGGCGGGCGTTATCCTCCTGGATCCCAGCAGTACCGGATCATTGGACATGTATGGGGGCGGGACGCTCACCGTTGGCGGTAGCGGCGGCACTGTCTACGTCAACTCCGGTGCCGCCAAGGCCGTGGAAATGCAGAACGGAGCGACAATTACCGCCGCAAATCTGGATATCGTCGGGGATGACAGTGTGAGCGGGTCCACAATCAACGCAACGGTCAACACCGGGCAACAATCCATTACCGACCCGCTGGCCGCCCTCGCTGCGCCGACAAAAACCACCGACCTCGGATCCCTCAATCTTTACAACGGCACGACGGAAACTGTCGGGACCGGCGACCAAACGGCGGTCTACTACTATTCCGGCGGGATCAGTGTTAACAGCGGCTCGAAGTTGACGCTGAACGGCGGCATATACATTCTGGGCTCTTACGGGCTGACCATCGCCAGCGGCACATTCATCGCCAACAACTGCATGTTCTATTTCACGGGTTCGGGTAGCAGTTGGGCAGTGGCGACGTTCGAGGGCGGCACGACGACAACCATCACCGCGCCCACAACCGGCACATACGCGGGCATGGCGCTGTTTCAGGACCGCTCGACGCCTTCGGCAGACTCGCTCGTCGTGGACAACGGCGCGACTGTCAGTATTTCGGGCACGATCTATCTTCCCAGCATTGATGTCAATTACTCAGGCGGAACGCACACGTTGGGAAATCAGATCATCGCATACGGTTTCCTGATCGACAACGGTGCCGCCCTAGCGGTGAATTACGACGGGCGTAACGCCATTACGACGGGTGGCACGGGAGTGGCGCTGGGCCAATGAGTGAGCCTAGGAATCGGCGGATACAATACGGGTTTCACCGATTTCTCGGCCGACAGCGTTTCTGAGGCTTGAGGGGAACAAGATGGGGCCAAGCAGTTCCATGTCTTGGCCCGGCCGGCTCCATCGGGACAGGCCGGATGGAGATTGTTATCCAAACCTGGGCGGTATTTTGCGCGGCAGGTCGCATCGTGCAGGATAAATCCGGCGAATGTTGCATTGCGGCGGAGGCGAAAGACGAGCTGCGCCGCCGTTTCACGCCCCGACGCCGCAAGAATTTCGCGGTTCTTCTGTTGCAAAGAGCTATTTGTTAGGGTACAGTTCGTACAAAATGGGCGTTGGGCGTTGGGAAATGAATAATGGACGGTTGGCAATGAATAATGGATAGTTGACAATGGACAATGGGACGCAAGGGACAATGACCACCCCCCGCGCATGCGGCGTTGCTTCACCTTGTCACCCTGTCACCAAGTCATTTTGTCACCCCTACCCCCCACCCCCCCCTCCGGGCCATTCGGTTCCATTTGGTGACATTGAAGAAGCGGTGGAGAGCGGGAGCCGGGGGATAGCGGAGACGGACATGCTGGCACTTTCGGCATTGGCGTCATTGACTTTTTGGCGGCCTGGCGGTTGGTGTCCCGTTTCTGGCGCGCCCAGATTGGACTCGGCCGGGCCAAGTTCAGACTTTTCCAGGCCAAGTTCGAACTTTTTCGAGACATTTGGGGCGTTTTTTCGACGCAGTTGGGAGGTGAAACCGCGATATCCGGCTGAAAAGCGGGTTGCGGCCGGGGCGGAATGGAGGCGCGTACTGGTCGTAATCCTATTTGTGGCTGGGAGTTAACGAGGAAATTGTGCGGAATGTGCCCGGCGTTGGGGTCATGCACCCCCACGACAATCGCCTCTACTTGCCGTAGAATCCTCCGGACCATGCTCATACGCCTGCTTAAATCCAAGATTCATCGCGCCACTGTCACTCAGACGGACCCGGATTACCACGGCTCGATCACCATTGACACCGATCTGCTGGCCGCCAGCGGCTTGCTCCCCAACGAAAACGTACTGGTGGCCGATTGCGAGAACGGCAACCGCTTTGAGACCTACATCATACCCGGCGCAAAGGGCAGCGGGATCATCGGCGTCAACGGCGCGGCCGCCCGGCTGACCAAAATCGGCAACCGCCTGATTGTCATGGCGTTTGTGCTGATCGAACCCGACATGGCTCACAATCACCAATCCCACGTCATCCTCGTTGACTCGCACAACCGGCTCACCAGGACCGTCGTGTTACCCACCGCGCTTTGACTGTCGCCACCGCCGCACCGCCATGCTCCCGATCCTCTTTCATATCCCGTACTTCAACATACCGATCTACAGCTACGGCCTGATGCTGGTGGTCGCGTTCTTTGTCTGTGTCGAGGTGGCCCGCGCCCTGGCCAAATACAGCCCGATCGATCCGGAACTGTTCGTCAATTGCGGCCTGATCGCCCTGGCCAGCGGGCTGGCCGGGGCACGGCTCAGCCATGTCCTGGAAAATATCTCCGATTACACCAATCCCAAGCTCTCCATCGGACAAAATCTGCTCAACGCGATCAACCTGCGCTCCGGCGGATTGACGTTTTATGGCGGCCTGATTCTCGCGACCGGCTGCTGCATCCTGTACGGCCGGCGACACCGCGCTCCCATCCGCATCGGCATGGACATCGTCGCCCCGTGCGTGATGATCGGCCTTGGGATCGGCCGGGTCGGTTGCCTGCTCAACGGCTGCTGCTACGGCACCCGCTGCGACGCCTCGGTCGTCCCCTGGGCCATCACCTACCCCTTCGCCAGCCAGCCGTACATGGACCAACTCAACAGCGGCCAGATCAAACTCGCCGACGTGCCCAAAGAGCTTCTGCGGTATGACCCGGCCGTCTACGGCGGCATCGTCCCCATCTCTCCCGACAAGATAAATTCCGACCCCAAACTTCTCGCCCTGGCCAAAGTGCAGCGTTCCCTCCCCGTCCAGCCCGCCCAGATCTACAGCACCATCTCCGCCTTCCTTCTGGCCGCGTTGCTCATCGCATTTTTCTCCCTGTCCCCGACGCCCGGCCGGGTGTTTGCACTCATGCTGATCCTAGAAGGCATCAACCGTTTCATCCTGGAACTCTTAAGAGTCGAGCCGCCCGTTTGGGGCCGTTTCAGTTTCAGCATGATCGTCGGATTGCTCCTGAGCCTTATGGGGATTTTTCTGTGGTTGGTTTTTGTGCCGCATACCAGGCAGCCCGTCCCCGCCGCCGGGCGTTCATAAGAGCAGATGGCCATCAGAGGCTTGCGTCCCTTTAATATTTCGTTTTGGATATTTGGCCGGACAGCGGGCTCTGCTATGATGATTCGGTCCGCCGCGATTTGTCGGCGGGTTATGGAGAAGACGTCATGACGAAATCGACTGCATCGTTTCCAACCCGTGTACTTGGCCGCAATGGACCGGCCGTTTCGGCGCTCGGACTCGGCTGCATGGGCATGTCCGAATTCTACGGCTCGCGCGATGATGCACAGTCGCTCCAGGTCATTCATCGCGCCATCGACATGGGGATCAACTTCATCGACACGGCCGATATGTATGGCATCGGGGAAAACGAACGACTGGTCGGCCAGGCGATCGCCGGGAAGCGAGAGCGTGTCTTTCTGGCTACCAAATTCGGTAATGTTCGCGGGGTTAACGGCGAGTTTCTGGGCGTTTCCGGCACGCCGGCCTATGTGCGATCGGCTTGCGATGCCAGCCTCAAGCGGCTGGGCGTGGACGTGATCGATCTCTATTATCAGCACCGCGTCGATCCCAACACGCCGATCGAGCAAACCATTGGAGCGATGGCCGAATTGGTCAAGCTGGGAAAGGTTCGTTACCTGGGCATGTCCGAGGCGCATCCGGACACGCTGCGCCGGGCGGCCAAGGTTCATCCGATCGCGGCGTTGCAGACGGAATACTCGCTGTGGTCACGCGATCCGGAGGCCCAGATCATCCCGACCTGCCGCGAACTGGGGATCGCGTTCGTCCCGTACAGCCCGCTGGGCCGCGGGTTTCTTACCGGGGCTTTTGCATCGCCCAGCGATCTTCCCGCCAACGACCGCCGCCATGTCTTCCCGCGGTTTCAGGGCGAGAACTTTCAGGCGAATCTGGCGATCGTCGAGACTCTCAAGCAGACGGCCGCCCGCCTCGGCTGCACGCCGGGGCAGCTCGCACTGGCGTGGTTGCTGCACCAGGGTCCGGACATCATTCCGATCCCGGGGACAAAGCGGCTGAAATACCTCGAGGAAAACGCCGCAGCCGTGGCCATCAAGCTTAGCAAGGAGGACGTGGCGACGCTGGGAGCACAAATTCCGGCCGGAAGCGCCAAGGGCGAGAGGTATTACGGCCCGGCGATGTCGGCCGTGAATCGATGATGGGCGATCAAGGGATGGTCACCTTCTCATCGTTGGGCCGCTGGCCCAGATAGACGATTGTGTGCCATAGCCATTCCAGCGGACCCTGGCGGAAATGTCGGAGCCAGATGACCGAGAGGGTCATGTTCAGTGCCCAGATGCACATGGCGATGCCGACCTGTCCGATGCGGCTGACGGAACCGAACAGGCCAAATCCGTGGCCGTAGAAGATCGTCGTGTCGATCAGAGACTGCAAGATGTAGTTCGACAGGGCCATCTTACCGATCGAGCGAACGGGAATCAGGGCCAGTTCCAGGAGCCTGTGCCTGTTATCCGCGACCCAGATCGCCAAGAGCGTTCCGAACGAGAGATATCCAAAGGCCGTGACCAGCGAGCCCCAGTAGTTAAACTGCAAGCCTTCAAACGCCAGCGTGGTCCAGTTCCAGCCCTCCAGGTTATTATAGATGACGCCCACAATCGTAATCAGCCACCCCACTGGAATTGCGAACGCCGCCAGGGCTGCGTACGCCTGGCGCGTCCACTCGCCGTGGAAGAACCTCAGCCTGTACAGGCCCATGCCGATGAGCATGCAGCCGCCAAACCGCCAGAACTCCCATTCCAGGAAGGACGTGGTTTCATTTTCCAGCGAAATCCACCGCCGGGCCGACACCTCGGCGGCGTAATTCTTCAGTCGAATGGATAGTCCCGGGCTATCGTCGCCACGGAATTCCTGCAATTCCTGGTCGTGCCCGACCTTATTGTGCAGGATGATGGTGGATGTTTCGCGCAGTTGCTGTATCAGCCGAGGCGCATCGGGAGGCGGGGGCGGAATCCCCATCGCGCGGGCCTGGCTGATTTCACCCGGATCGCCGCTCTGATACGCGTTAATGCCAAAAATCCCGTATTGCGCCTTGTAATCTTCCCGCGCCTCGTACACGCTCTCGTAATAACTGACAAACGGATACACGCCGGCCATGGCTATGCCAATGAAGATCAGCAACCCACCGCGCAGCCGGCGCAGCGGAAACAGCAGCAGGCCGCATTCGCAATACATCACAAGGATGTCGCCGAACCAGATCAGATAGGCATGAATGATTCCGAACAGCAGCAGGACCGCCATGCGCAGATAGTGAACGGCCCAGGGATTCCGGCCGCGCGCCAGGGCGCGGTCGGCCTGAATCGCGATCCCGGCGCCAAACATGATCGAGAAGATCGTCACGAATTTCATGTCCGCCAACACGTGGATCACAATCCAAGTCCCGTATTGCCACGCGTTTTCCATGATGCCGGTCGCATGGATCGAATCCATCGCCGACGGATAGTCGGCCGGGTTCTCATAGGCCGAACACGGCATCGACGTTGATTGGGTGTTCATCAGCAGGATGCCGAGAATGCCGAACCCGCGGAGCAGGTCCAGCGAATCCAGCCGCTGCGGCTTGGCAACCGGCATCAGCGCCGGCAACTTTTCGTTGTCCTTAAACGTCGCCATTGCCCGATCCTCCATCTGCTGGGCGCACCGCCGCCCATACTACCCCGTTCTACATAGTCGGCTGGGGCCGGGTGCGTTGAGTTGAACGGACTGAATTATCGGCGTGGCGGCGGCCGGGCCTATCGGCGGAATGACGTGGTCGTCGCAGCCTTTTTCTGATCGGGCACGCGCAGAACCGTCTGGCAATGCTGGCATCGCACATTCTTCCCGCGCACATCATCGGGCACGGTGAGCATCTTGCGGCAATTGAGGTTTGGACAGAGCAGTTGTATCGCCATGACGCTATTCCCGTCATAATATCGGCAATGCGGCACCGCAGCTTGAGGCCGACGTGCCGCCGGGACTCACGGCGCCGTGGCGGACGAGGCGGGCAGGCCGGCCGGTTGCGTCACCGGCTGAGTCGTCGCTGTTGGGGTGATGGCCCGCCGCAAATCGCCCGGCAGGTCGGCCACGTCAAGGGCCGGATGGGCGGCGAACGGACGATAAAGGGGATCGCCGATCATCGACAGCATCCAGCTTGCCATGGGCGTGGTCTTCCAATACACCTCCGCGAGAGTCAGCTTGCCGGTCAAGAGCAATTCAAAGAACTCGTCCGGATGCGGGAATGCCTGCAAAAACGGCTCGTCCACCGCGCCCATCGTCGCCACGACGCCGTCGTTCAACAGCCCGTGAACCCATCCACGCTCGCTCACCGGGTGCAATCCCACCATCTCCAGGCTGGCGATATGCACGCCCACCGCGCCGGGGACGAACTGACAGCCCGGAATGTAGTTCCGCAGGCTGTACCATCCACAATAGACCGCCGCGTTTCGAACCTGCCGTGCGTGAAACAGTTCGGGCGTGTTGTCCAGCACGACCTCCAGCCGGCCGTGGGCCTTGAGCGTCGTCGCCAAATCTCGCAGCATCTGGTCATATTCACCGTACCCATCGGGTTTGCCGGCGGCGTTGACGGGGGGAATCCCCCGCGCGTCGATCGCGACGACGCCGTCCAGACCGGCCTTTTCGACCTCGACCGAATTGCGAATCAGGTCCGACACAACCTGCGCCGTTGGCGCGTCCAGGCGCATCACCATCAGAGTGTGTGGCCTGGACCCGGACCAGCGCCAGTTGAGCATGTTGGGCACGGCGCTGCTGCGCCCGTACATAGGCCACCACAGCAGGGACAGCTCGTTGTCCAGTGCCGAGGTGCTCTGATCGGGATTCATGTAATCGTGCTCGACCTGCAGAATATGCGCATACCCCATCAACCCAAGCTCGTCGCGAGCCAGCGTCAGCAATTCGGCCCGTGCGGCCGGATCGTAACGCTGCTCCTCCAGCCTGGACATTTTCGCATTGGTAGCGGCAGCGGCCTGTATGACGGTTTCCCAGGGCGTCGCGTCGCGCGTCGTTGCCGGATTTGCCGCCAGCGCCGCACGGTACTCCCCTGCCATTGTCTGGTTGCCGCCCAGCAACCGCATGTCGGTCAGCAACCGCTCATTGGCCGCCGTCTGAGCCGCCGCGTCGGGCAATTTGCCGACAGCCTCGCCCAGTTGCGACATAGCCGTCGCGATGCGGACCGCCAGGGCCGGCAGCGTTTCTTCGGCGGCGGGCTTGAAATCCGGCTTGAGAGTCTGAAGCAGCGATTCCAGATCTTTGACCACCGGCACGATGCGAGCCGTCGTGTCCGCCAGTGTCGCCGTCAGGTCGGCCAGTTCCTTCTTCTCGGCGGCCGTCAACACGTGCGCTGATATGCGGAACGGCACTCCCCAGAATGTCACCAGGCAAGCCGTTGAGTTGTCCAGACCACCGTCGCGGAGGAACTTCCGCAACGGCGGCACAACGTGCGTCTCATACGTCTCAAAGTCCGTTTCTTCGGCGACGGGAAGATCCAGTTCGACGGTGTGCCCGGCCGGAATATTGCGCGCGGCCGCATATTCGTGAGCCAGGCCGATGCTCACCGGGCTGTTGTGGTTGACCACCAGGACGATCTGATCCGCTGTCAATGCACAGCGCCCCCGCGGCGCCAGCGACAGTATGGCGGCCAACATCGCCGTGAAGATGAACGCCCGCCGCCAGCGCACAGATCACTTTCTCCAAACTCATTGTGGAGAACTTACGCGGACAAAGCAATTCATCGCGGCTGCGTCGATTGAGGCCGCGCCGGTTCGCAATGCGGCCCCTGGGCAAAGCGCCCGCGGCCCATCAGAACCCGCCGGGCTTGTTGCCGGACTGCGCCATGCTCGAGGCATCGCCCATTCCCGGCGGATTCAGCAGAGAGGCAGGCAAAGTCACGGTGGCCTGTCCGGGCGTGGCGGCCGGCGAAGACGCTTGGCCTGCGGGCATCGAACCGCCCGGCGTGGCCTGCTGCGACTGCTGCGATTGTTCGATCAGGGTCACCAGGGCCTTGATCTCACGAAGCGATTCGGGGCTGCCCCACATGAGCACCCAATCCACGTGCCAGTTGCAGCGTTCGAACGTACAACCCTCCATGTAGTACACCGTCTCCCGCAAGACCAGCGTACACGCCACAAAACTGCAGCGCACAAACGCCTGCCCGCTGATGTACACTGTCTGATTTTGAAACCGCACTCCTTCGTGCTTGGTCAGCATCATGCGAATCTCCGGCCTTTCTTTGGCTGAGCGACAGCCGTTTATCGTAACGCCTGCCGCGATTTAGTCAAAACTGCCGCACCGGCAATTTCTGCTCGTTGCAAATTCCCTTCCGACTTTCCATAATCCCGCCCATACGCGGCCGAAGCAACGATGGCATGGTCACATCGCCTTGCGCCGCAATTCGGCTGGCCGGGTCGGTCAGCCCTTTTATTTTAATCGAGAAAGGTTGACTCATATGCGTTCCTCTATCGGCCGAAACTGGAAATCGGCAAGAGTCCCAACCGTGGCCCTTGCCGCCATGGCCTTGGTCTTTGGCGCTGCCGTGTTCTGGCACGGCTTCACGGCGCGCGCCGCCGACACCACGGGCGCCAGCATGTCGGCGATCACTGCTCCCGCCGCCGCGGCGGAAAAGCAACAACCCTACTACTTTGAACCCTTCCGCAACCACGACCCGGCAAACCCCAACCATTTCACCTGGATCGAGGTCACCGCCCTGCTGGCCGTGCTCCTGATTGCCGTGGGCGGTCTGGTGTATGCCTATCTGCTGGCCCAGCAGGTCATAAAGGCCGACGCGGGCACAGATCGCATGAAGGACATCGCCAATGCCGTGCGCGAAGGCGCTGACGCGTATCTCAAGGCCCAGTTCACCAAAGTTGGCCTGCTCATTGTCGTTATCACCATCGCCCTCTATTACACCAGCCACGAAGCCTCGGGTTACGCCTTTGGGCGCGCCGGGGCGTTCCTGGTCGGCTCGATTTTCAGCGCCCTGGTCGGATTCTGTGGCATGAAGCTGGCAACCACCGGCAACCTCCGCGTTGCCGCCGCCGCCCGCAGCAGCTACGGCGAGGCCATGCAACTCGGCTATCGCACCGGAACCGTCACCGGCATGTTGACCGACGGCCTGGGCCTGCTCGGCGGAACCAGCATCTTCCTCCTCTTCGGCACTCAGGCCTACGCGGCTCTGCTGGGCTTCGGTTTCGGCGGCACGCTGCTGGCGCTGTTCATGCGCGTCGGCGGCGGCATCTACACCAAGGCCGCCGACGTCGGCGCTGACCTGGTCGGCAAGATTGAAGCCGACATCCCCGAGGACGATCCCCGCAACGCCGCCACCATCGCCGACAACGTCGGTGACAACGTCGGCGACTGCGCGGGCATGGCCGCCGATATCTTCGAAAGCTACGAAGTCACCATCGTTGCCGCGATGATCCTGGGTCTGGCCAGCTTCGGCCACAAGGGCGTCATCTTCCCGCTGCTGGTCCGCGGCATCGGCGTGCTGGGTTCGATCATCTCGACCTACACCGTCAAGGCCGGCCCCAACGACACTTCCGACACCGCCCTTAAGAGCGTTCACCGCGGCTTCTGGATCGGCTCGATGATCTCGATCATCGGCTTCTTCGTCCTGGGCATGATGTATCTCAAATTCGACAATCCCACGCAGAACCTCATGCACGGCGGGACCGCCGAGCAAGTCGAAACGTATAAGTATACAATTCCGCACCAGCTCCCTGGGTGGGCAAATTTCGGCATTGATGGCCTGGACATGCGTCCTGCCATCACCTGTCTCATCGGCGTCATCCTCGCCATCACGCTGAACAAGGTCACCAGCTACTTCACTCACACGTCGCATGCGCCGGTCAAATCCCTGGTCCGCGCCTGTCAGACCGGCCACGCCACTAACATCATCCAGGGCTTTGCCGTGGGCTATGAAAGCGCTGTCGTCGCGGTCATAGTGCTGGCCATCGCTATTGCCCTCTCGGTCGTCTGCTATATGCACACGCCGCCGGTCTTCGTGGCCTACGGCGTGGCCATGACCGGCATCGGCATGCTCACTCTCACCGGCAACACCATTTCGATGGACGTGTTCGGCCCTGTGGCCGACAACGCCAACGGCATCGGCGAGATGGGCTATGATGAAGCCGCGATGGAGAAGGAAAAGCCCGGCTCCTACAAGCGGGCTCGCCAAATCCTGGCCGATCTCGACGCCGTGGGCAACACCACCAAGGCCGAGACCAAGGGAATCGCTATCGGCTCGGCGGTCATCGCCGCCGTCAGCCTCTTCGCCTCCTTCATCGCCGTTCTGGCCATGCATGACGAGCAACTCATTAGCAGCATGAGCGTCAGCCAGTATCTCACCGAGGCCGGAAAACTCTCCGTCGCCGAGCCGATGGTCCTGATCGGATTCCTCATCGGCGGCGCCGTGCCGTTCCTGTTCAGCTCGATGCTGATTCGCGCCGTCGGCCGCGCGGCGTTTTACATCGTCAAGGAATGCCGCGTGCAATTCCGCGACAAGGAAATCTGGGCCGGCACCAAGAAGCCCGATTACAGCCGCGTCGTCGGCATCTGCACACAGACCGCCCAAAAAGAACTGGTCGGTCCGGGCATACTGGCCATCCTCGCTCCGATCAGCGTCGGATTCCTCCTTGGGCCCTACGCCCTGGGCGGATTCCTGGCCGGCATGATCCTCACCGGCGTGTTGCTGGCCGTCTTCATGGCCAACGCCGGCGGCGCCTGGGATAATGCCAAGAAGATGATCGAGGACGAGCCTCGCGATCCAGCCCACAACAGCGGCAAGGGTAGTGAACGCCACAAAGCGTCCGTTACCGGCGACACAGTCGGCGATCCGCTCAAGGACACCGCCGGTCCCGCCATCAATCCGCTGGTCAAGGTCATGAACATGGTCAGCCTGCTGACCCTCACCTTGACTCTCACGTATAACGTCCCGGGCTTGGGCGGTAGCGCTGACAACACGCCCGCCACCGAACAGATCGGCCTGATCATTGCGATCATCGCCGTGGCTCTGATCTTCTGGGCCGTCGTCAACAGCAAGCGCGACAGCAAGGAGATGCTCGAGGTGGAAAAGGAACAGGCGGCGCAGGCAGCCAAGCCGGCCGGTACCTGATCTCAGTTCCGACGCGGGGCCGCCGGCATTTGTCGCCGGCGGCCCCCGGTCGGATTGCGTATTCAGCAACACGGGGTAAGCGGCCCCGCGTTGAGAAGTTCAAAAGGATGGTGCATTATCGCCGCTCCCGAAATTGATCCATCACCCGAACGATACGCCGCCGCCAGGGCTTTCGCCGCCGCCGCCGCCCGCATGGCGGCCGACACGCACTGCACTTCCGTCGTCGCTCTGGACCTCTCGGGAATCTGGGGCCTGGCCGATTTCTTCATCCTGGCCACCGGCACCAGCGCCCGCCAGATGCGTTCCGTCAGTGAGGACATCGAGGAACTGGCCAAGACGATGGGCTACGACCTCTACCGCACCAGCGGCCTGGAAGGCGAATCCTGGATCGCCAGCGACTACATCGACGTCGTCGTCCACATCTTCAGCGCCGCCGCCAGACAGTATTACGACCTGGACAACCTCTGGGGCGACGCCCGCAGACTCAACTGGGAAAAAGAACCCCGCCCCGGCGACAAACCGGCCGGGCGAAAGAGCAAATCGTCCGAAAAGTGAAAAGACCGCGCTGGCTGCCATCGGTCCGCTCGGTCCGCGTCAATAATGTCCGCCGAACTTCCGACCGACCGTGAAGAGCAAGTAGGCATAGAGGATCACGTAAATCGCGGTCTTACCCAGGACGTTAGCGTCGTCCTTCTTTGCAAACCCAACAAAGCCCGATGCAATGCCCATCACGCAAGGCAACAGATAGAGTTCATCCAGCACGTCCCGGAGCGGCGCCAAGGCTGACCATCCCGGAACTGCGATGTTCCACGATATGACCAGGTCGCAGCCCAGCCAAAGCCCCGTAACCCCCGCCATGACGATCGCCAACCGGCCAAAGACCGAATGGCGTGACCCGGCCGGAGCCGACCGGTAGCTGAGAATCCGCACATCAGGCGGCCCGCCATCCGTCGGCGGTTGGTCTATTTTCTGCGGCATGACGAACACGCTCCGCTTCAGGCAGCACGGCATTCCGGACATTGACCTACGCCACTATCCACACTACCGGTTTCCCCGACGGCCCGTTGAAAAAAATCTTTCGCAGAGGCGCAGGGGCGCAGCGGTAATGCTCTTCGCTCTGCGCCCCCGCGAGAGATATTCTTCCTCCTGGCCAGCATGTCGATTGCCGATGCTCAAGACCCATTTGCCTTCGCCTCAAACCCAAACGCCCCCGCATCCAATGGCTGCACCGCCGGCCGATTCTCATCATCGTGCGGATGCACATATTGAAACACCGGCGTCAAATCGACATCGCCCGCCTTGCCGGCCGCGATACCCTTACCTATCGCCGGGGAACCCGCCTTCAGGTGATAGTCGTACTTCGCCGCGTCCACGAAGCTCGCCTCCGCGAGAATCTGCAACAGCACGTTGCCCGCCCCATCGAATTTGGCAATGTTCGTCAGCGGAATCTTCCCGACGCACAGATTATTCCGGATGATCGGCACAAACCCGGCCGGGGCATTCTGGGCAATCACGAAGAACGCGCCCGGCCGGCGGTTCTCGTACACCATCGTGTTGTTCACGACGTACAGCGCATTGCGATCGTACTTGATCCCCTCCATGCCATACGCGATCACCCGCGTGTTTTGGGCATTGGCGCCTTTTTGCAACACGTTGCCAACCATGACCACGTACCCGCCGTTGGGAAAATCGGCCACCGCGCTGCCGGTGCCCTGCTCGTCGCTCAGGCGGTTGTAAAGGATCCAGTTTTCGGCCGCCCTGGTTTTGAGCAGGTGGCCCTGGATGGCGAATGTCGAGTAGTTGTATTGAAAGGTGAGCTTGGTGCATTCCGCGCCGATGTAGAGCGAATGCGTGGCCGGGTCGGCGACGGGGCCGCAATGATCGAATTCGCAGTGTTCGATGAGCATCCGCCCCTTGCCGCCGAGAATGCCGTCTTCACAATCGTAGAACCGGCAGTTGCGCAGCGTGAGATTCGCCCCCTCGGCGCGAATGCCGGCCCCGTTCTTGTCGGCCACACGTGCGCCGGAAAATTCGATGTTCTCGATGGTGATGTCGCTCCCGGCCGTGACCCAGATCGCCTTCCCGCCCGCGTCTTTCCCCGCCGCGGGCAATTTGGCCCGGTCCTTACCCATCCCGCGGATCGTCAGCCGGTTGGTCTTGATGATCGCGACGTCGCCGGTATACGTGCCGTCGGCGATCTCGATCACGTCTCCGTCCTGAGCGGCGGCAAACGCCGCCGACGGCCGGTCAAATTTATCCCCCGGCCCAACGCGCAGGGTTGCGGCCGAAGAAAGTGCCGCAGCCGCGATGCACCATGCAAGGGCGCAGCCCAACGCGAAACGAGCGATCATTGCGATCCTCCTCAAGCGGAACGGAAGACTTGTCCCGCTCACACCGCATCCGCGCCGTGGCATTTCTTGTATTTCTTGCCGCTGCCGCACGGACACGGATCGTTGCGGCCGACTTTGGGTCCCGTGCGCACGATCGGCTTGGGCTTGGAAGCTTCGCCCTGGGTGCGGTTGGCGGCGGCCTGCATCTCGCCGGCCGGCTTGGCCTCGGCCGTGGCCGCCACCGTCTCGCCCACGCCGTAACCGGTGCTGGTATCGTGAACGGCGGCGGTTTCGCGATACGCGCTGCGGGCCTCCACCTGTCCGACCACCCTGGCGCGGAAGACCAGATCGGTGACCTTGTCGCGCACACTCTCCATCATCTGCCGGAAATACGCGAACCCTTCCTTCTTGTAGAGCACGCGCGGATCGCGCTCGGCGAAGGCGTGCAGGCCGATGCCCGTCTTCAAGATGTCCATCGCATACAGGTGATCCTTCCAGGTCTGATCGAAAATCTGGATGAGCACGAACTGCTCAAGGTCCGTCAATTCACGACGGATGAACGCCCGCACCCGCTGGCGGGCCAGTTCCTTCAGCGACGCCGGCGCGCTGGGGTTCTCCTCGTTCGGACCAACTTCCATGTCCCGAACAGTCAGCTTCAGGTCCAGCCGCTTGTTCAGCGCCTGCCGCAGCGAATCGGCGTCCGGATTCTGCGACGACAGTTTGTCGGCCATCTCCTCGGCCTTGCCGCCGCGCAGGAACTGCTCCTGATACCCGATCAACTCCTCGCGCAGCCGGTGCATCGGCGTGCCGCGGATGTGCTCAATGCTCAGGTCGATCTCGTACTTGTGAGCGGCCCACGCCTTGACGTATTCGGCTCCGTAGGGATTGTCGGTCGTCACGTCCTGACTGCCCCCGAACGCAAACGCCAGGGCATGCTCGACCGGATAGGTCAGCTCGCGCCGAGCGTATTCCTGCCGGGCCCGAGTCTCGATCAAGTTCACGATCTCCGCCGCCGGCAGTTGCGAGCGATCGGCCCCCGGGTGCGACAGTTCTTCCGGTGTGATCGTCAGCCGGAATTTATCCTGCGCCCAGGCGCACAGTTCGCGTTCGGCGTAATGCGGATCGAGATACTTCATCACCGGCGTGCAATCGGTGCGGTTCACCTGCTCGACCGCGGCGTCGCGCAGTCTGGCCTCGATTTCCCTGGCCGTTGACTGGCGAATCTGGCTCATCGACAGATTCACCTTAAAGCGGCTCATCGCCCAGCTCTGCATTCCCTTTACGTCCCAGCCCTTGACGTCGGAGGCGTCTTCGCCCGTGAATTCGCCCAGCGTCGAGGTGATATTCGTCTCGGCCTCGGCGCGGGCCTGGGCCTTGATGTAGGCCTCGATGTTATTCAGGCCGTGAATCCCGTGCAGGTCGCGAGCGTCGATCTGCGTATCCAGGTTGACCCGCACCCACTCAGAGATCGTGGCGGCGGCGAAGTCCTCGGTAATGTACTTGCGAACGGCGTCGACGATCGCCTCGCTGATCATGTTCCAGATGACGCTTTCAATCTCGTGGCCGATCAGCACGCGCTGACGCAGCCCGTAGAACGTGCGTCGCTGGTATTCCATGACCTCGTCGTATTCCAGAAGGTTCTTGCGGGCCAGGAAGTT
>Ga0181520_10006913_pt1 | contig 17029 bp, 9 predicted proteins | sample PEATcosm2014_Bin_29_FD_132451 | JGI IMG/M metagenome (GOLD analysis project Ga0181520, IMG submission 132451) | Peatland microbial communities from MTU Mesocosm Facility, Houghton, MI, USA - PEATcosm2014_Bin02_30_metaG | ecosystem: Environmental > Terrestrial > Soil > Wetlands > Peat | place... | reverse complement strand
GTGATCGGCTCGACGTAGGTGCGGTCCGCCATCTCCGGATCGGTCATGATCGTGGCGGGATTGGAGTTGACCAGGACGATGCGGTAGCCCTCGGCGCGCAGCGTCTTGCACGCCTGGGTCCCCGAGTAGTCGAATTCGCACGCCTGCCCGATGATGATCGGCCCTGCGCCGATGATCAGGATAGTGGAAATGTCGGTCCGTTTCGGCATCGCTTCCTCAGGGCTCGCGCGCCGGCGCGCGGCCGTCTTGGCGCGGCGCGCGCGACCAGGCTGCGCCGCAGGCGGCCGTGATCGCTCGCCGCTCGCAATGTCGGCGCGGGCCGCCCGCCCCAGCGTCGGCCCTAGTAGACGATAATCGCAGCGGGGGGAAGGGCGCGCGAAACCGCAGCGCCCGCCCAGCTTCGGCGCCGTCTCACTTGCGCACGGTGCCGCCGCCGCCCGGAGCGGTCGCCGGCGCGCCGTCGGCCGGAGCGGCGAGCGAGCCGGGCGACAGCCGTTTCACCGCCGCGACCGCGTCCTGCTCGCCCTGGTCGGCCGCCTTGCGGTACCAGACGAGCGCCTCGGCGACGTTCGCCGAGACGCTCTGGCCGCGCTCATAGATCAGGCCGACGTTGTACTGCGCGTAGGCGTTGCCCTGGTCGGCCGCCTTGCGGTACCAACTCAGCGCCTCGGCGTAGTCCTGCGCCACGCCTTGTCCGTTGCGGTAGAGGTCGCCGACGTCGGCCTGCGCGACCGCGTTGTTCTGGTCGGCGGCCTTGCGGTACCAGGTCATCGCCTGGGCGAAGTCCTGCGCGACGCCGTAGCCGTTGGCGTAGAGATAGCCGATGTTGTCCTGCGCGGCCGTGTTGCCCTGGTCGGCGGACTTGACGAACCAGTTCATCGCCTCCGCGTAGTCCTGCGCCACGCCGGAGCCGTTCACGTAGAGCATGCCGAGGTTGTTCTGCGCGGAGGCGTCGCCTTGTTCGGCCGCCTTGCGGTACCAATTGGCGGCCTCGGCGTAGTCCTGGGCGACGCCCCTTCCCTTGTCGTAGTAGTAGCCGACGTTGAACCCGGCGGTGGCGTTGCCCGCTTCGGCGGCCTTGCGGTACCAGGTCAACGCCTGCGCGTAATCCTGCGCGACGCCCTGGCCCTTGGCGTAGAGATCGCCGATGTCGAGAGCGGCGAGCGCGCTGCCCTGGCCGGCGGCCTTGCGATACCAGACCATCGCCTGGGCGAAGTTCTGCGCGACGCCCTGGCCGGTGGCGTAGAGAAAGCCGATGTTGTCCTCGGCGGCGGCGTCGCCCTGGTCGGCCGCCTTGCTGAACCATGTCATCGCCTGGGCCGGATCTTTGGTGACGCCCTGGCCGTTCAGGTAGAGGACGCCGAGCTTCGTCTGCGCGCCCGCGTCGCCCTGATCCGCGCCCTTGCGGTACCACGACGCCGCTTGGGCGTAGTCCTGGGCCACGCCGCGGCCGTTGCGGTAGAAATCGCCAAGGTTGCTCTGGGCCGGCGCGTAGCCTTGAGCGGCCGCCTTGCTGTACCAGGCGAGCGCCTGGGCGTCGTCGCGAGCGACGCCCGAGCCGTTGGCGTAGAGGTCGCCGAGGCAGTTCTGCCCTCGCGCGTCGCCCTGGTCGGCCGCCTTGCGGTACCAGGCCAACGCCTGCCCGTAATCCTGCGCTACGCCGCGGGCGTAGCGATAGAGGTCGGCGAGGTTGCTCTGCGCCGGCGCATAGCCCTGATCAGCAGCCTTGCGCCACCATGTCATCGCCTGCGCGTAGTCTTGCGCCACCCCGTCGCCATTGGCGTAGATGGAGCCGACGCTGTTCTGCGCGGCGGCGTTGCCGTCGTCGGCCGCTTGGCGGTACCAGGTCATCGCCTGCAAGTACTCCTTGGCCACGCCGCGGCCGTAGAAATAGAGATCGCCGATCTCGTCTTTCGCTCTTGCGTTCCCCTGGTCGGCGGCCTTGCGGAACCACGTCATCGCTTGCGCGTAGTCCCGCGCCACGCCGCGGCCGCCGACGTAGAAAACGCCGACGTTCACCTGTGCGGTGGCGTAACCCTGGTCGGCCGCCTTGCGGTACCAGATCAACGCTTGCGCGTAGTCTTGCGCGACGCCGAGACCGTTGTCGTAGCAGTAGCCGATGTCGTTCTGCGCCCTTGCATAATCCTGGTCGGCGGCCTTGCGGTACCAGGTCAGCGCCTGCGCGTAGTCCTTGGCGACGCCGCGGCCATAGAAATAGAGATTTCCGATCTCGTCTTGCGCTCGCATATTCCCCTGGTCGGCGGCCTTGCGGAACCACGCCATCGCCTGCGCGTAGTCCTGCGCCACGGCGCGGCCGTTGGCGTAGAAGGCGCCGACGTTCGCCTGCGCGACGGCGAAACCCTGGTCGGCCGCCTTGCGGTACCACGTCAGCGCCTGGGCGTAGTCCTGCGCCACGCCGTAGCCCCAGTCGTAAGAATAGCCGACCTCGTTCTCCGCCCTCGCGTCGCCCTGGTCGGCGGCCCTGCGATACCAGATCAACGCCTGCGCGTAGTCCTGCGCCACGCCGCGGCCGTCGGCGTAAAGGTCGCCGAGGCCAGCCTCGGCGGGCGCGTAACCCTGGTCGGCGGCCTTGCGATACCACGTCGTCGCCTGCGCGTAGTCCTGCGCCACGCCGTGGCCGGCGGCGTAGAGGTCGCCGAGGCTGGCCTCGGCGGGCGCGTAACCCTGGTCGGCGGCCTTGCGATACCAGATCAGCGCCTGCACGTAGTCCTGCGCCACGCCGTGGCCGGCGGCGTAAAGATCGCCGACGCCGCTCTCCCCCGCCGGGTCGCCCTGATCGGCGGCCTTGCGATACCACGTCATCGCTTGCGCGTAATCCTGCGCCACGCCGTGGCCGTCGCGGTAGAGGTCTCCGAGCCCCGCCGCGGCCGCGGCGTAACCCTGATCGACCGCCTTGCGGTACCACGCCGACGCCTGCGCGTAGTCCTGCGTCACGCCATGGCCGTCGCGATAGAGATCGCCGAGGCTCGCCTCGGCCGGAGCGTAGCCCTGGTCGGCCGCTTTGCGGCACCACGCCGCGGCCTGCGCGTAGTCCTGCGCCACGCCGTGGCCGTCGCGGTAGAGGTCGGCGAGCCGGCTCTGCGCCGGCGCGAAGCCCTGGTCGGCCGCCTTGCGCCGCCACGTCATCGCCTCGATGTAGTCCTGCGCGATCCCCTTGCCGTCGGCGTAGAGATCGCCGAGGGCGCTCTCGGCCGGCGGATAGCCCTGATCCGCGGCCTTGCGATACCAGATCAACGCCTCCGCGTAGTCCTGCGCGACGCTGCGGCCGTCGCGATAGAGATCGCCGAGGCTGGTCTGGGCGGCGGCGTAGCCCTGGTCGGCGGCCTTGCGGTACCAGATCAGCGCCTGCGCGTAATCCTGCGCGACGCCCTGGCCGTCGCGATAGAGGTCGCCGAGGCTCGTTTGTCCGGCCGGGTCGCCGAGGTCGGCGGCCTTCCGGTACCAGCCCGCCGCCTGCGCGTAATCCTTGGCGACGCCGCGGCCGAGACGGTAAGCGTCGCCTTTCTGATCCTCCTGCGCCGCAACCACGTTCGCCGGAGGAAACAGCGCGTCCTTGAACGCGTATCCGACGCCCGCGGCGACGAGGAGGGCCGCGCCTCCGGCGAGAATGAGGACCAGCCTGCGATCGAACGGCTCGCGCTTCCGCTGCTTCTTTCTCGAGTCGTCCTTTTCTTCTTCCTTGCGTGGCCGCAGATCTTCCTTGCGGGGCGGCGGCGTTTCGCCCGCCTCGGCCGCCTTGTCGGCCGGCGGGGCCTCCGGCTCGGCCGGCTTCGCCCCGCCTTCCGGCGCTGCGAGGCGGGCGGCGGGCGGCGGCGCTTCGGCCGTGGCGGCCTCGGTCGTCTCGGAGGTCTCCGCCTTTCGCCCCTCGCCCGCGCCCGCGGGCGCGTCGCCCGGATGCACGAACTGCGAGTCGAGCAGCCGCTTGACCGCGTCCGCCAGCCGCTCGAGGTGCTTCTCCAACGGCGGCGTGAAGGCGTCGAGCCAATGCGTCTCGCTAATGAAGTATTCGAGCGTCGCGTTCGGTTGCACGTCCTCAACGCGGAAGGGCACGACCGGAATGCCCTTGTTGATGGCGCGCTCGACCTCGCGCTCGATCTGGTGGGAGGCGTTGGCGTTGCTGGAATAGACCAGCACCATGATCCGCGCGTGGTTGATCGCGCCGATGATCGACTGCGCCCAACCGACGCCGGGGAGGATGTCGCGCGGCGCCATCCAGACGCGAACGCCCTTGCGTTCGAGGACGTTGCAGGCGGCGTCGGCGGCCGCCTTGTCTTGCGACGAATAGCTGAGGAAGACGTCGTGGGCCATGGCTGCGACACACAGTTGGACGGCGCGGTTTCGAGCATAACCGAGGGGCGCGCGCTGGCAAGCCTCCCGCTCGCCGGATCCGCGCCGAACGAAAAGCGCGCGGCCGACCCCGCGCCGCCGACCCGTCCGTTGGCGAGCGCCGACGCGCTGAGAGTTTCCCAATTCTCAGCGATCGGGCATTTCCCAATTCTTTGCGATTTGACGCTAACGGTGGATCGGGGAACCAATTGGCGCTAACGCAGAACCCGGCGACCGCCGGCCGGCCCGCTCCGGGCCGGCCGGCGGCCGAGCGGCGGGAGAGGCTTCATGGCGATCGAGGACACCGAGACGCAGAAGGCGCTCTTGGAGCGCGCAACGACGATTGACGACCAAGCGCCGCATGAGGAGGCGCCGCATGAGGAGACGCCGCGCGCCGACCCGCCGGCGCCCGTCGCGCCCTTCCCCAGCCTGCCGCCGAATCCGGTCGCGGCGCCTTTCGTCGGCGAAAAGAGCGCCAAGCTGGTGCGGGTCGAGACCTACTCGCGCCGCGACCCCGACGCGATCCGCCACGCCTTCGAGACCGGCGACTACCCTTACAAGTCGAAGGTGGGGGAGAAGGCCTATCTCGAGCGCCTGTTGCCGCTGCAGACCGAGCTGCTCAAGGCGCAGAACTGGGTCAAGCAGACCGGCGAGAAGATCGTCGTGCTGTTCGAGGGCCGCGACGCGGCGGGCAAAGGCGGCACCATCAAGCGCTTCATGGAGCATTTGAACCCGCGCGGCGCGCGCATCGTCGCGCTGGAGAAGCCTACCGAGCGCGAGCGCACGCAATGGTATTTCCAGCGCTACATCGAGCGCCTGCCGGCGGCGGGCGAGATCGTCTTCTTCGACCGCTCCTGGTACAACCGCGCCGGCGTCGAGCGCGTCATGGGCTTCTGCACTCCCAACGAGTATCTCGAGTTCATGCGCCAGTGCCCCGAGATCGAGCGGATGCTGGTGCGCTCGGGAATCCGCCTGTACAAATATTGGTTCTCGGTGACGCGGGAGGAGCAGAAGCGCCGCTTCCGCTCGCGCGAGAACGACCCGTTGAAGCAATGGAAGCTGTCGCCGATCGATCGCGCCTCGCTGGACAAATGGGACGAGTACACCGAGGCCAAGGAGGCGATGTTCTTCAACACCGACACCGCCGACGCGCCGTGGACGATCATCAAGTCGAACGACAAGAAGCGGGCGCGGCTCAACTGCATGCTGCACTTCCTGTCGTCGCTGCCCTACGACAACCGCGACCATCGCGTGGTGGTCGGCCCCGACCCGCTGATCGTCGGCTCCTCGTCGCTGGTGATCGGCGCCAGCCCCAACATTCTCGAGACGTCGCTGCACCCGGCCAAGCGCCACAAGGGCTAGCCGTCCGGCGCGACGGGCGACGGCGGCTCGCGACGCGAAAAACGCTGATATTTCCGTTTGTTCGACGATTTAGCACTCGGCACGGCCGAGTGCTAATTTTTCTTCCGCATCCCCTTGAAAGCGAAAATGACGCCTCCCACTTGAGGAATGCCGCCGGCCGTCTGGAGCCGGCGCCGCATTTCTCGAACGGCGGGGCACAGCCGCCGAAATTTAGCAGGAGGGACTCATGAAATTTCGTCCGCTGCACGATCGCGTGGTGGTCAAGCGCATCGAGGCGGAGGAGAAGACCAAGGGCGGAATCATCATTCCCGACACCGCCAAGGAGAAGCCGCAGGAAGGCGAGGTGATCGCCGTCGGCCCGGGCGGCCGCGACGACAACGGCAAGCTGATCCCGATCGACCTCAAGGTCGGCGACCGCATCCTGTTCGGCAAATGGTCGGGCAACGAGATCAAGCTCGACGGCGAAGAGCTCCTGATCATGAAGGAGAGCGACGTCATGGGCGTGATCGAGAGCGGGGCCAAAGGGTCGCGCAAGAGCGCCTGATCCAATCGCCCGGGCGCAGGGTTCGCAAGTTCTGATCTCTTATGTCTTACGGAGTGTGGCAGCATGTCCGCAAAGGAAGTGAAATTCTCGCAGGAAGCGCGGGAGAAGATGATCCGCGGGGTCGACGTCCTCGCCAACGCGGTGAAGGTGACGCTCGGCCCCAAGGGTCGCAACGTGGTGATCGACAAGAGCTACGGCGCGCCGCGCATCACCAAGGACGGCGTGACCGTCGCCAAAGAGGTCGAGCTGGCCGACAAGTTCGAGAACATGGGCGCGCAGATGGTGCGCGAGGTCGCCTCCAAGACCAGCGACGCCGCCGGCGACGGCACCACGACCGCCACCGTGCTCGCCCAGGCGATCGTCAAGGAAGGCGTGAAGGCGGTCGCCGCCGGCGCCAATCCGATGGACCTCAAGCGCGGCGTCGAACAGGCGGTCGAGGCGGTGGTAGCCGACATCGTCAAGAACAGCCGCAAGGTCACCAAGTCCGACGAGATCGCCCAGGTGGGGTCGATTTCCGCCAACGGCGACAAGTCGATCGGCAAGATGATCGCCGAGGCGATGCAGAAGGTCGGCAACGAGGGCGTCATCACCGTCGAAGAGGCCAAGAGCCTCGAGACCGAGCTCGACGTGGTCGAAGGCATGCAGTTCGACCGCGGCTATCTCTCGCCCTACTTCATCACCAACGCCGAGAAGATGGTGGCCGAGCTTGAAGAGCCCTACATCCTCATCCACGAGAAGAAGCTCTCCAGCTTGCAGCCGATGCTGCCGGTGCTCGAGGCGGTGGTGCAGACCTCGAAGCCCCTGCTGATCATCGCCGAGGACATTGAGGGCGAGGCGCTGGCGACCCTGGTGGTCAACAAGCTGCGCGGCGGCCTGAAGGTCGCGGCGGTGAAGGCGCCGGGCTTCGGCGATCGCCGCAAGGCGATGCTCGAGGACATCGCCATCCTCACCGGCGGCCAGATGATCGCCGAAGACCTCGGCATCAAGCTCGAGAACGTCGCGCTGGCCATGCTCGGCAAGGCCAAGCGCGTGCGCATCGAGAAGGAGAACACCACCATCATCGACGGCGCCGGCAAGAAGTCTGACATCGAAGGTCGGGTGGCGCAGATCAAGTCGCAGATCGAGGAGACGACCTCGGACTACGACAAGGAGAAGCTTCAGGAGCGTCTGGCGAAGCTCGCCGGCGGCGTGGCGGTGTTGCGCGTCGGCGGGGCGACCGAGATCGAGGTGAAGGAGAAGAAGGATCGCGTCGACGACGCGCTCAACGCCACCCGCGCCGCGGTCGAGGAAGGCATCGTGCCTGGCGGCGGCGTCGCGCTGCTGCGCGCCAAGGCGGCGGTCGCGAAGCTGAAGAGCGACAACCCCGACGAGCAGGCGGGCATCAACATCGTGCTGCGCGCCCTCGAGGCGCCGCTGCGCCAGATCGTCGAGAACGCTGGCGGCGAAGGCTCGATCGTGGTCGGCAAGATCGTCGAGCACAAGTCGCAAACCTACGGCTTCAACGCCCAGACCGACGAGTTCGTCGACATGTTCGAGGCCGGCATCGTCGATCCTGCCAAGGTGGTGCGCACCGCGCTGCAGGACGCGGCTTCGGTCGCCGGCCTGCTCATCACCACCGAGGCGATGATCGCCGAGCTGCCGAAGGACAAGCCCGCCCCGGCGATGCCGGGCGGCGGCGGCATGGGCGGCATGGACTTCTAAGTCCGACGCTCGATCGAGGATTGCAGGGGCGGCCGCGAGGCCGCCCCTTTTTATTCGCCCCGACGTGGACAAGATTTCATCACAGACCGCCCTCAGCGGTCTTTCTTTTTCGCCGCGCGATCTGCTAGTTGCGAAATCTCGACCCGCTCCGAGCGAAAGGCCCAGACCTCATGCGCGCCCTCAGCCTCGCCGTCGCCGCGTTCGCCCTTGCGGCGTTTCTCGTCTGGCTCGCCGCGCCCGAGGTCGGGGTCCTGCTCCTCGCCGTCGCCGCGCTGATGTGCGCGGGCGCGACGTATTTGTCCTGCCGCATGTCCTGCTTTTTGCGAGTCTTCCAGGCGATCTTCGCCGTCGAGACCATCGTTTTCGGCCTCGCCTATCTCGTCAGCGAGCTCGGCTGGTGGCCGCAGGCCTACGCCGACTATGCGCTGCCGTGCACCGTGCCGCTGTCGGCGGCGTTGTTCGGATCGTTCGTCTACGCCGTGTCGTTCATCCCGGTCGTGCGCAAGATGACCGACATCGCCGACCCCTACTTCCGGGAGGCTGCGCCGACGGTGGCGCGGGCCTGGCCTTTCCCGCCCGTGACGCTGGCGCAGAACCGTCTCGCGATCATCGCGCTGGTGTTCCTTATCGTCCTCAACCAGGTCGAGGTGGCGCTCGACGTGCGATTGTCGTTCTTCAGCCGCGATTTCTACAACGCGATGCAGAACAAGGACGCGGCCGGGTTCTGGGGTCAGCTGTTCCTGGTCTTCCTGCCTTTCGCGACGCTGCTCATCGCCGCATTGGTGGTCGAATACGTCGTCACCTCGACCTTCGTCATCCGTTGGCGGCGCTGGCTGTCGGCGCGCTACATCGGCCGCTGGCTCGGCGGCGGCGCCCACTACCCGATGGCGCTCGCCGGCTCGCCCGCCGACAACCCCGACCAGCGCGTCTGCGAGGACATCTACAGCTTCATCTACGGCGGCTTCACCAATCCCGGCGCCGGCCTCTACGGCTACTCGGTGACGGTGCTGCAGACGCTGACCTCGCTCGTCTCCTACGCGATCGTCCTGTGGGGCCTGTCGGCGAACTTCACCTTCCCCGGAACTGGGCTCGTGGTGCCCGGCATGCTGTTCTGGATCGCGCTCGTCTACGCGGCGGTCGGCACCGTCATCGCCCACCTGATCGGGCGCTCGCTCATCCGCCTCAATTTCCGCCAGCAGCAATACGAGGCGAACTTCCGCTTCGGCCTCGCCCGCTTGCGCGAATACAGCGAGCAGATCGCGCTCCTGCGCGGCGAGGCGGCGGAGGAGGCCGCGGCGATGGGCCGCTTCGGCGACGTGTTCGACAACTACATGCGTATCGTTCACGTGCGCAAGCGGCTGCGCATCTTCACCAGCGCCTACGACCAGATCAGCCAGTATTTTCCCATCGTCATCGGCGCGCCGTTCTATTTCCTCGGCAAGATCCAGCTCGGCGTGCTGATCCAGGTGGCCCGCGCCTTCGGCAACGTCAACAGCTCGCTCAATTTCTTCGTTTCGCAATATGTCGGCCTCGCCGACTTCAAGGCGGTGCTCGACCGCCTGACCTCGTTCGACGAGGCGATCGCCCGCGCGCAAAAGGCGATCTCGCACGTCGACGGCATTCATCTGGTCGCCTCGCCGTCGCCCGACCTCGCGCTCGACCATCTTTCGCTCGATCTACCGAACGGACGGCCGCTGGCGCGCGTCGACGGCTTGGTCTTCACCGCCCACGAGCCGACCTTGCTCGTCGGCCCCTCGGGCGTCGGCAAGTCGACGCTGATGCGCGCTATCGCCGGCGTCTGGCCCTACGGGTCGGGAACGATCGCCAAGCCGCAGGCGAGCGTCATGGCGCTGCCGCAGCGCCCCTATCTCCCCATCGGGACGCTGCGCGAGGCGATCGCCTATCCCTCATCGAGCGCCGCCGTGTCGGACGAGGCGATCCGCGCCGCGCTGATCAAGGTCGGCTTGCCCGCCTTCGCCGACCGCCTCGACGACAGCGACAACTGGCAGATGCGGCTGTCGGGAGGCGAGCAGCAACGGCTCGCAGTGGCGCGCGCGCTCATCGCCGCGCCCGACTGGCTGTTCCTCGACGAAGCCACCTCGGCGCTCGACGAGAGGAGCGAGACCGAGCTCTATCGCGCGATCGCCCAGGCGTTGCCCGCCGCCACGCTGGTGTCGATCGGCCACCGCGCGACGCTCGCCCAGTTTCACCGCCGGCGCGTCGCGCTGGCGGCGCGCCCCGGCGCGCCCGCGACGATCGTCGACGGGTCGACGGCGATCGTCGACGCGGCGGCGGCGCCGGCCGAATGAAATCGCCCCCGCCGGTCAGAGCGAGCGCGCCATCTTCAGCTCGCCGCGCTGCCCCTTGATGACCAGCTCGCCGTTGACCAGGTCCCACGACGGCTGCCCCAGCAGAGCGGAAAGGAAAGCGAGTTCGACCGCCATCGTCTCCTTGTCGCACTGCTTCTTGGTCAGCGCGTAAGGACCGACGATGAGATGCTGATCCTTGATCGGGTACATCACCGCCGACCACGAATTGCAGCCGGTGAAACCCGAGCCGCGCAAGGCGCTGTCGATCTTCAGGCTGACGTCGAGTCCCGAATCGATCGGCTTGCCGTTGAGCTCGCGGAGCTGCCAGGTCTGATCGATCGGGAAGTTCTTCTGCTGCGGCGGCAACGGCTGCAACGTTTTGTTGTCGTCATCGTGCATATGCGACTGCGCGTGCGCCGCGGCGGCGAAGCTGAGCGCGGCGAGGCAAATCGCCGTTCGCCAAAGAACGCGTTTCATGCTGCGGTCCTCATGTTCGCAAGGGGAGCCCGGAGATCGGCGCGCGGGTATAGCGAGACGCCGTCCGGCGCGCAACGGCGCCCGATAGCGGCGCAAGCGAGCGTTTTTGCGGCGTCGGCCGCCCCTCCCCTTGCGCCGCGCCGCCGGCGCACCACATCTTAACACGCGCGGGCCCTTCCGGGACGCGTTCGCCGCCCACGCCGCCATACCGGGGCGTGGGACGGCCATGTCGCTTCGATCCAGGAGGATATGACCATGTTGAACTATGATTTCTCTCCGTTCTACCGCACCACGATCGGCTTCGACCGTCTGTTGTCGCTGCTCGACAAGACGGCGGCGTTCGAAGGCAACGCCCCGACCTACCCGCCCTACAACATCGAGCGCACCGGCGAGAACGCCTACCGCATCACCGTAGCGGTCGCCGGCTTCGGCGAGAATGAGCTTTCCGTCGAGACGCGGGAGAACACCTTGACAGTGCGTGGGGCCAAGGACGAACAGCAGAATGGCGAGGGCGACAAGTCCGAGCTGCTCTATCAGGGCATCGCCGCGCGCGCCTTCGAGCGCCGCTTTCAGCTCGCCGACCACGTGACGGCGAAGGGCGCGACCTGCGAGAACGGCCTGCTGCACATCGACCTCGTCCGCGAGGTTCCCGAGGCGCAAAAGCCGCGCGCCATCCCGATCCAGGGGCCGGCCCGCTCCGCCGCGGCGGTCAAGCAGGCGGCGTAAGCCCCTCGGCTTCAGCCGCCGACCTATGGTCGGCCGGAGCATGAAAATTCAAGGGCGCCCCGCGGGGCGCCCTTTTTCGTCTCAATCGAGCGGCGTCACCGGAAGATCGTTGATCGCCTTCTTCTTCGCCGGCGCCTCGGCGGGCGCCGGCGCAGGCTTCGCCGCGGTCGGGCCGGCGGCGGGCGCGTCCGTCTTGGCGAGCTGCGACGGCGTCGGGCTCGGCGCGGGCGCAGCGGGCTTCGTCGCCGCCGGCCCTGTCGGCGCCTCGGTCTTGGCGACCTCCGAAGCGGCCGGCGTCGAAACCGGCGCTGGCGCCGCCGCGGCCGCCGTCGGGGTCGGCGCGGGCGCGGCGGCGGGCGGCGAATTGACCGCATTCGCCGCTGGCGTCGGCGTCGCGGCGTCGCGTTTGGCCTCGGCGGGCTTCGGCTTTGCCTTGGCCTTCGGCGCGTCGCTCGGCTCGGGCGAAAGGTAGATCGACGGCGGACCGCTTCGGTTGGGAGGAATCACGGCCGGCGCGCCCCACGGATCGGCCGCGCCTATGTCCGGGTCGACGTCGCGCCCGGCGCGGAAGCGCTCGAGGATGCGCCCGCTGTCGGCCTCGATCACCAGCCGTTGGAAGCGGCCGCGGCCCGCTTCGACGTCGGCGAGATAGACGTCGCCGCGCAGGACGAGCGGCCGCTGCAGCACATAGCCCGCGTCCTCGAGTCGCCGTTCGATGTCGTAAGGCGAGGGCCCCCGGCGGAACACGTCGAAGAAGCCCTGCGCATCGGCGCTCGCCGTCATGGCGAGAAGCAGCGTCGCCGCCGCGGCGAAACCGCCCCACCGCTTGCGCGCCGATCTGGCGCGCGGACTCTCGACCATGCTTGCGACTCCTCTTGTTCCTTGGCCGCTTTTCCCTAAGCTTTGCTAAAGATTGCGGCGGCGGTGCGGCGCGGCGGCGAGTTCGAGAAGCGCGTCGATCTCCCGCTCCTCGGTTTCGAACGAAGTCACCAGCCGCGCCATCCCTTCTCTGGCGCCGGGCGCGCGCTCCGGCGGCGCCGAGCGCGACGTCCAGTCGTGAAACCGCGCCCCCGCGGCGCGCCAGCGCGCCAGGCTCTCGCTCGGCGCCGCCACGAACACCTCGTTGGCCTCGGTCGGCCAGACCAGGCGCACGTCGGGCGTCGCGGCGAGCCCCTCCGACAAACGGCGCGCGGCGGCGTTGGCGCGCCGCGCCAGCTCGAGCCACAGGCCGTCGGCGAGATAGGCCTCCATCTGCGCGCCGAGAAAGCGGCCTTTCGACAGCGTCTGCCCGGCGCGTTTGCGCTGGAAAGCGAAATCGGCCGCCTTGGCGGGATCGAAGAACACCACCGCCTCGCAGGCGAGCGCGCCGTTCTTGGTCGCGCCGAAGGCGAGCGCGTCGACGCCGACGCGCCAAGTCATATCCGCCGGCGCGACGCCGAGCGCGGCGACGGCGTTCGCGAATCGCGCGCCGTCGACGTGCACGGCGAGCCCCGCCTCGCGCGCGACGCGCGTCAGCGCCGCGATCTCGTCGAGCCGGTAGAGCGTCCCCGCTTCGGTCGCCTGGCTGAGCGACAGCGCCGCGGGCTGAGTCGTCTTGACTTGTCCGCGGGGAAAGCGGGCGAGCGTCTCGCTGAGCGCGTCGGGCGCGACCTTGCCGCTCAGGCCGGCGACGCCGACCAGCTTCGCGCCCGCGGCGAAGAACTCGGGCGCGCCGCATTCGTCGTCGATGATGTGCGCCTCCTCGTGGCAGAACACCGTCTCCCACGGTCGGGCGAGCGCGGCGAGCGCCAGCGCGTTGGCGGCGGTGCCGGTGGCGACGAGAAAAGCGGCGACCTCGCGCTCGAACAGCTCGGAAAGCCGCGCCTCGGCGCGCGCGGTGTATTCGTCGGCGCCGTAGGCGGGCGCGTTGACGCGGGCCGAGCGCGCGATCGCCTCGAGGATCGAGGGCGCCGCCCCGGCGGCGTTGTCGCTGGCGAAATCCATCGGCTTGAGCCTCTTCATCGCGCGCTCCGCGCGCGTCTTCATGCCCTCCCGGCGCGGCGCTGGCAATCTCCGCCCGCCGGACGAATTGAGAAAAAAACTCGCGCCGCGCGGCGCGCCAGTCTTGTGTCGCGCCGACGTTTCTGTCATCGTCGCCCGACATAGGACAGTCGTGCTGACCATTTGCGGCCGCTTGCGGCCGCGGGCGAGGATGTCGGACGTGTCGAAAGCAACGGACCGAAAGAAACCCGCTGCGTGACGCCCAGAGGCTCTCACGCTTTACATAGCCGCCATTGTCCGAACTAAACTTACAACCAGTTGAGGAACGACGGTCGGCGCGGGACGCGACCGGTCGGGGAGTGTGAAGATGAACGCCAAGGCCCAGCACCGTCACCTCGGCCGCGAGGCGCTCGCCGCTTCGACCGCCCCGACGCCGCGCGCCGACGATCCTGCGCGCCCACAAGGTCTCTACGATCCGAACGCGCAACGCGATTCCTGCGGCGTCGGCGTGGTCGCCGACATGAACGGCCGCAGGACGCACGACATCCTGCTCAAGGGCCTCCAGGTCCTGATCAACCTCGACCACCGCGGCGCCGTCGGCGCCGACGCGACGCTCGGCGACGGCTGCGGCGTGCTGACGCAGATCCCCCACCGCCTGTTCGCCCGCGAGTGCGCGAAGCTCGGCTTCGTCCTGCCCGAGCCCAGTTTCTATGGCGTCGGCCAGTTCTTCATGCCGCGCGACGCGACGGCGCGCGCCGAGATCCAGGCGATCGTCGAAAAGGCGATCGCAGACGAGGGGCTCGCGCTCCTCGGCTGGCGCGAAACGCCGGTCGACAACGCCAACCTCGGCGAACGGGTGAAGGCGGTCGAGCCAGCGCAGCGCCAGCTTTTCATCGGCCGCGGCGCGGCGGCCGGCGACGAGGACGCCTTCGAGCGCAAGCTGTTCATCTTGCGCAAGGTCATCTCCAATCGCGTCTACGACGCGCGCGACCCGCGCATGGCCGACTACTACCCGGTGTCGCTCTCCTGCCGCACCATCGTCTACAAGGGCATGGTGCTGGTCGGCCAGTTGGCCCCTTACTACCGCGACCTGCTCGACCCGCTTTACGAGACCGCGCTGGCGTTGGTGCATCAGCGCTTCGCCACCAACACCTTCCCTTCCTGGCGGCTCGCCCATCCCTATCGCATGGTCGCCCACAACGGCGAGATCAACACGCTACGCGGCAACGTCAATTGGATGGCGGCGCGCCAGGCGAGCGTCGAATCGGCGCTCTACGGCGCCGACATCGCCAAGCTGTGGCCGATCTCCTACGAAGGCCAGTCGGACACCGCCTGCTTCGACAACGCGCTCGAGTTCTTGACGCGCGGCGGCTATTCGCTCGCCCATGCGATGATGATGCTGATTCCGGAGGCGTGGGCCGGCAATCCGCTGATGGAGCCGGAGCGGCGCGCCTTCTACGAATATCACGCTGCGCTGATGGAGCCTTGGGACGGCCCGGCGGCGATGGCCTTCACCGACGGCCGCCAGATCGGCGCCACGCTCGACCGCAACGGTCTCAGGCCGGCCCGCTTTGTCATCACCGACGACGGGCTGGTGGTGCTTGCTTCCGAAATCGGCGTGCTGCCGATCCCCGAGGAGAAGATCGTCGCCAAGTGGCGGCTGCAGCCGGGCAAGATGCTGCTCGTCGACCTCGTCGAGCGTCGCATCGTCTCCGACGACGAGATCAAGCGGACGCTTTCGCGCGCCAACCCCTATCGCCAGTGGCTGACGCAGACCCAGATCGTGCTCGAGGATCTGAATCCGGTCGAGCCGCGCGCCTCGCGAACCGACGTGTCGCTGCTCGACCGCCAGCAGGCGTTCGGCTACACGCAGGAGGACTTGTCGTTCCTGATGGCGCCGATGGCGACCACCGGCCAGGAGCCGGTGGGCTCGATGGGCGCCGACACGCCGATCTCGGCCCTCTCCGACAAGTCGAAGCTGCTCTACACCTACTTCAAGCAGAACTTCGCCCAGGTCACCAACCCGCCGATCGACCCGATCCGCGAGGAGCTGGTGATGAGCCTCGTCTCGTTCATCGGGCCGCGGCCGAACCTGTTCGACCTCGCCGGCGCCGCGCGGCGCAAACGGCTCGAGGTGCGTCAGCCGATCCTCACCAACGAGGACCTGGAGAAGATCCGCTGCATCGGCCATTTCGAGGATTCGTTCGACACCAAGACGCTCGACGTCACCTATCCCGTAGAGCGCGGCGCGGCGGGCATGGATGAGGCGCTGCAGCGCCTGTGCGAGCGCGCCGAAGCGGCGGTGCGCGGCTCGTACAACATCATCATCCTCTCCGACCGCATGGTCGGGCCGGACCGCATCCCCATCCCCGCCCTGCTCGCCACCGCGGCGGTGCATCACCACCTGATCCGCAAGGGCCTGCGCACTTCGGTCGGCCTGGTGCTGGAGACGGGCGAAGCGCGCGAGGTGCACCATTTCGCCTGCCTCGCCGGCTACGGCGCCGAGGCGATCAACCCCTATCTCGCCTTCGAGACGCTAACGGCGATGGCGAAGGATCTGCCCGACGAGATCGACGCCCACGAGGCGGTCAAGCGCTTCATCAAGGCGATCGACAAGGGGCTGCTGAAAGTCGCCTCGAAGATGGGCATCTCCACCTACCAGTCCTATTGCGGCGCGCAGATCTTCGACGCGATCGGCCTGTCGCGCGACTTGATCGACAAGTTCTTCACCGGCACGGCGACGCGCATCGAAGGCGCGGGCCTCCCCGAGATCGCCGCCGAGACCGCGCGCCGCCACCGCGACGCGTTCGGCGATTCGCCGGTGCTGCGCGGCGCGCTCGACGTCGGCGGCGAGTACGCCTTCCGCCTGCGCGGAGAAGCGCACTGCTGGACGCCTGAGACCGTGTCGCTGCTGCAGCACGCGGTGCGCGGCGCCGCCAAGGACAAGTACGACGCCTACGCCAAGCTGCTGAACGAGCAGGCCGAGCATTGGCTGACCATCCGCGGCCTGTTCCGCCTGCGCGCGGCGGAGGAGGACGGCCGCGAGCCGGTTCCGCTCGACGAGGTCGAGCCCGCCGCGTCGATCGTCAAGCGCTTCTCGACCGGCGCGATGTCGTTCGGCTCGATTTCGCGCGAGGCGCATACGACGCTGGCGATCGCGATGAACCGCATCGGCGGCAAGTCGAACACCGGCGAAGGCGGCGAGGAGCCCGAGCGCTTCAAGCGCCTAGCCAACGGCGATTCGCCGCGCTCGGCGATCAAGCAGGTCGCCTCCGGCCGCTTCGGCATGACGGCGGAGTACTTAGTCAATTCCGACATGATGCAGATAAAGATGGCGCAAGGCGCGAAGCCCGGCGAGGGCGGGCAGTTGCCCGGCCACAAGGTCGACGCGGTGATCGCCAAGGTGCGCCACTCGACGCCGGGCGTCGGCCTGATCTCGCCGCCGCCACACCATGACATCTACTCGATCGAGGACCTCAAGCAGCTGATCTACGACCTGCGCTGCGCGAACCCGCGCGCCCGGATCTCGGTCAAGCTGGTCGCCGAGGTTGGGGTCGGCACGGTCGCCGCCGGCGTCGCCAAG
>Ga0181520_10006912_pt1 | contig 17033 bp, 10 predicted proteins | sample PEATcosm2014_Bin_29_FD_132451 | JGI IMG/M metagenome (GOLD analysis project Ga0181520, IMG submission 132451) | Peatland microbial communities from MTU Mesocosm Facility, Houghton, MI, USA - PEATcosm2014_Bin02_30_metaG | ecosystem: Environmental > Terrestrial > Soil > Wetlands > Peat | place... | reverse complement strand
TCCTCACCAGCCTCATCCCCCACTACGCCCTCAAAACTCCCGCAGCGTGTAGTGCCAACTCGCCTCCTAAGCCCCTGTGTATCAAGGCCTCACGGGCGCGAGTGTCAAAGATCGGCTAACGGCGCTGTTTCCGCGCTCGTCGGATGCCGCGGAACCCCAGCGCGCCAATGGCTGACGTTAGGACCAGCGCGAAGCTGCCAGGCTCCGGCGTAGGTATGTGCGGACCGTCCACGGTCCCGTCGGGGACGATACTCCCGTTGAGGTACACAGTTGCGGTCCCGCTGCCAACCGGCCACGGGCTGGTGATCGTGAAACCGGGCAGGGTACTATTTGCGTTGACGGGATTATAGTCATCCTGGAAGAAGTAGGTCGTCCATTCCACCGAGCCCGGTGCTGTGCTGGTATACCAGCCATCGGGCGTGCCGGAGATCGTGGCGTCGTCGACGTTCGTCAGGAACAAGTCGTAGACCGGGTCGCTACCTACCGGGTTGCTGATCTGGTAGTCGTATGTCCACAGTCCGGTCGAAAAGGTGGGCGCACCCACGAGGCTGACGATCAAGTCGGCGTGCACCGCAGCTACACTGAGCGCCAGCACCGCCACCACGAACACGAACGCCTTTAGAGGTGAGAAACCCATGCCCAAATCATCCTTTCCATGAAATGTGAATAGGCCGCGCGTGCGTCACTCGGGGTCGAATACCTACTATTGCCCGAACGTTAGCATATATTCGTCAGAAATACAAGTACTTCTCACTTCATTCTTGCCAATCTGTTTCGGCTGCGACGAATGCGTTGTGACGGTCGCGACAATGGTTTTGGCTACACTGCGTCTGGAAATGGACATACTCGCTACGGGTTGCGTATGAGTCGAGCGATGCTCGTCGGCGGCCGCGCGTACTAGGTCTGTGTCCTGCGCGGCCGCCGACGGCTATCCACCACATTGCGGAAGGTATCCATCCTCCGTGTCGGCTGACCCTAATTCAGCTTCGACACATCTTATCCATGCGGCGAGGGACGCCGCGTCACTGCGGGGCTCAGTACACCGCGAAGGTGATGACCCCGGATGCCATGACCGCCGGCCCGGCGCTGTAGCCGGATGCCGTCCGGAGTGAGACGACAGTATTGGTCGTGTCTGTCACCTGCAGAGTGAACGTCGATGCTACGCCGTTGACGGTGCAGGGGCCGGAGATGGTGGCCGTGTGGCCGTTCGGGGACAGGGTCACACTGGTTGCGTCGCCCGCCACGATCCGGGTGAGTGGACTGCCGAGGTCGGTGTAATAGAGGCTTCCCTCACCGGTGTTCTTGCTGTAGCTGAACAGGATCGTGCATCGCTTGGTGTTGCGGACGAAGTACCCGTTATCGCTGATGATCGTGTCGGTGACGACCGCCGAGCTGACGACGAGCGTACCCGTCGCGTTCACGGCGGCGTACCCCTGCCCGGCATCGGCCTGGCAGTAGACCGTGTAGGTTCCCGGCTGCAGTAGGTTGGGCGGGACTGAGGCGGAAGCCGTCCCGTCCGCTCCTGTGACCCCTGTGTATGTGCTGCCGCCCACTATGAACTGCACCGTGTTGCCTTGCACCGGCGTCCCGCTCGAGGTCAGTTGTGCGCTGAGAGTGACCGGGTTGCCGAAGACGTTGGTCGTATCGCCGGTGTAGGTAAGCACTGGGGTCGCGCTGCGCTGAGTGGAGAAGACCTCGTTGGACCAATGGCTTGTCGTTATGGGTGTCCCGCCGACCAGCACGCCAACCTGAGCCCGGTAGTAGTACTTCGTGCCGATGGTCAGGCCGGTGAAGGTGTAGGAGTTGGTGGGCACGGCAAGCCAGCCGGAGTCTTGGAGAACCGTCCCGAATGCTGGGTCCGTGCTGCACTGGACCTTGGAATGCGTCGAGCCGGGGGCGATGCCTGTCCACGAGCACGTGAGCGAGGTGCCGATGGTGTAGGTGGGCAGCGCAGTCATCGTGGGGGCGCCGGGGCTCACCGTGAAGCCGCCTGGGAGAGTGCCCGACTGGGTATCCGTGTTCGTCACCACGACATCCCACGCGCCGGCTGCCGCCCCGGTCAGGTTGAGGCTGCAGGTGATCTCAGTGGGGCTGACGACCGTGACGCTCGAGGCGGCGATGTCCGTCTGCCCCGTCTTGCTCAACTTCGCAGACGCGCCGGAGAGGAACCCGGTACCGGCGAGGTTGGTGATGCCCACCACAGTGTTGGCGGCGCCGCTGTTGGGCGTGATTGCGGTGACCGTCGGCGGCGGGTTGGTTACCGTGAAGCCGCCGGGAATTGTGGCTGTAGAGCCGCTCAGGTCGGTCAGTACGACATTCCACGCGCCAGACGCCACGCCGGTGAGGTCGAAGGTGCACCCGGCCTGGGTGTGGGTGACGCTCGTGAGGGTGCTGCCAAGAATGTCGGGCTGCCCGCCCATCTGCAGCTTGACCGTGTCCTGGGGTGCCAGGTTCGTGCCGACCAGGGTGGTGGTCACGGGGCCGTTGTTCGTGCCGGTGTTGGGCGTGATGCTCGTCAGCGTCGGGGCCACTTCGGTGACTGTGAAGACGTTCCCGGGCCTGCCGCCCCAGTTCCCATCCGGCTGCACGACTATGCAGTTCCACGTGCCTGCTTTCACGCCCCACAGTTGGAACGTGCACGCGATGGTCTGGCTGCCGGACAGGTTGACAACTACGTTGTCTCCGACGATGTCGGGCTGGCCAGACATGGTGAGGTGCGGCACTGAGCCGGCTACGAGCCCGGTTGCCATGAAGGTCAGCGTGACGGTGGGACCCGTGTTCGGCGCCGTGGTGGTCGGGCTGGGCGGGAACAGCACCGGCGACGGGCTGGCGTAGAGCGTGAAGCAGCTCGGCAGCGAGGCCGTGGAGCCGTCCGAGTTGGTGACATTCAGGTCATACAGACCCAACGGAAGGCCCGCAGTGCTGGTCATGATGTTGGCTGTGATGGACGTTGAAGACACGTAGTAGACCACATTGGTCGGGATGACCGCTGTCCCGCCATGCTGCACAAATTGCGCCGCGAGGCCCGCGTTATTCTGTCCCGGGTAGCCCACGAAGCCCGTGCCGGTGATCGTGACGCCAGTGATAGTGGTCTGAGTCGAGCCGTTGTTGGGCGAGATGCTCGTCACGGTGAACGGTGTCGAATTGGTGACGTACAGGCCTGGGGTAAGAGTGTTGCCACCCGTAACTGCGCCGCCGCTAGACTGGTTCGACGGATTGCCATCATTTGGCGGGCAGACCTGTATGCTCCATGGATTGGCCAAGCCATACCCCTTGCCAGTCACGTCCACGTCACAGGTCAACTGGGTGGTAGTGGAGGCGGAGACATTCGTGGCATATATGACGTCCGAGCTGTTGACCGAGTTGCGGAGGATCACAGTCATCGGTGCCCCGCCACTATCCGGCGCCACGAAGAACCCGGTTCCGGTGATGGTCAGATGCTTCACGCCGTCGTTGGAGACTGGGTTAGGCGAGACACCGGTAGGCGTCGGGGTCGCGTATGACTCCACGTTGAAGGGAGCGATGCTGGCGGTCCCGCCGTCGGGGTTGGTAACCGTCACCGTATAGGCGCCGACGGGGGCCGGAGTGCCGTACGGGTTGCCGGCGTAAGCGAAGTAGGGTGCGCACTGGATGTAATTGGGGCTGGCGTGTACTGAGACGCTGCCCACACTGGAGAGCGGCGTGTTTGTCCCCAGTTGGAACTTGATCGAAGCGCCCGTCTGGATACCCGAGCCGTAGACCTTGATCGCCGTGTAGGAAGCGGAGTTGTTCGTCTCGTAATCCGGCGTCATCGAGGTCAGGCTAATCGCCGCCGGAGCCGTGAGGGTGAAGGCACCCACTTTCGTGCTCGGCGTCGCGAAGCCGTTTGACACGCTCACATCGTAGGCGCCGACCGGCTGGCCCTGAGGGTTCACGTTGAGTGTTATCTTGGTGAGGCTGGACACCGTGAGACCTGATATCGGGAGACTGGCACCTCCCCCGCTCTGAGTGATGGTCACGACGTCGCCGTTGTAGAAGCTCGATCCGGTGAGCGTCATGGCCACTGAGGTCAGGCCATTGCTGGCCGTGGTCGGCGACACGCTGGTCAGCGTCGGCGCCGGCGGAGGGGGAATATAGAAGCCATTGGAGAGTGTTCCCGTCTGGCCGAAGGGGTCGGTGACCACCACGTCCCAATAGCCGCCCGCGGTGCTCGCGGAGTAGCTGAGCGAGAAAGTGAACTGTGTCGAGCCAAGCCATGACTCGCTTCCGAAGGGGATGTCAGTCTGCCCCGCCTTCCTCAGCACCACGGTGTCGGCGTAGACGAAGTTCGTGCCGGTGATGGTCACGGGGTAGTAGTAGTACGTGCTCTGGGTGCCCGTGTTTGGCGAGATGCTGGTTACGGTCGGCGCCGGAGGCGCGGTGACGTTGAAGGCCGCGGGGAGGGTGGAACCCTGCTGTAGACTGTTCCACACCCTCACATCCCACAAGCCGATGACGTTGGCGTCGGTGTTGGGGAGGGTGATGGTGCACTGGATCTGGGTCGGGGTGACGGAGGTGATCGTAGATCCGGTGCCAGACTCGCCCGTCTTCTCCAGTTCCGCGAAATCATCGGTGCTGAAGTTCGAGCCGTTGATGGTCAAGTTGACACTCGAGCCGGCGACACCCGTGGTAGGCGTGATGCTGGTGACGTTCGGCACCGGGGGTACGATGACGGTGAAGCCGTTGGTGATGGTGCTGGAGAAGCTGTTAGAGTCAGTCACGACCACGTTCCATGTGCCGGTGGCCGCGCCGGTCAGGTTCAGTGTGCAAGTGATCTGCGAGCTACTGACAATGGTCACGCCGGTCGCGGTGATCGTTGTCTGCCCGGTCTGCGTGAGTGTCACCGTGTCGCCGGTACGGAAGTTCGACCCGGCAAGGTTGGTAATGCTTACGCTGCCGGTGTTCACCCCCGTGTTGGGGGTGATGCTGGTCGCTATCGGCGGCGCATAAACGGTAAAAGCGTTGGACTTCGTGCCGGTTACCCCGCTGACAGTGACGGCCACAGTCCATGCGCCTGCCACCGCCCCCGTGAGGTTGAACGTGCACGTGTTGAGCCTCGAAGAGCTGGCTCGCACGACACCTGTGGCAGTGATCGAGGTCTGCCCGCTCATCTGCAGTTGCACAGTCGGAGTGCCTGAGCTTCCGAAGCCGCTGCCGGTGATCGTGCAGGACACAGTCTGATTCGTATCGGCCGAAGCTGGCGAGATGGTGCTCACCACGGGGGCCGCCAGGACGGGCAAGGCTTGGGCCAGCAGTATGCAGGCGAAGACTGGAACGACATAAAAGGCGTAGGTCCGAGTCCAGCGCTGCAAATCGTTTGGGGGTCTCATTCAGTTCCTCCGGTTCAGGGCATTGGATTGTCCAAAGACCAAGCTGATACATAACTTTGCCCACCATTATAAGTATATTCACGATATTGTCAATAATTGTGTACATATTACGTTATTAAAATAATATTAAGATGTAATGGCGATCTGTCTGCATCTAATGCGACGCAATACCCACATCTGTTCCATGCCGGTTCAGCGTCCGTATGAGATCGCACCAGTGGTGTCGCCCAGATTCCCAAAGATACGGACAGTCGCCCCGCCAGCGGTCGCAAGGACCCCCAAAGCGCACAGCACTATCAGCCGCATCAGTCTTCGTTTTTTCACCTCTCTCCTAAGACGGATGCAGCGGCACGACCGACGACCGCGTGCCGGAGCTGGTGTGGGCGAAAAGGCCACGTCCGGATATACCGGAGGGTCCGTTTGGGTCCTGCCCCGGCGGGATCAAGTTGCCCACACGCATCGAGGAAGAGCCTGCGTCGTCGGCTGTTCCTCAATGTGTGTGGGTAGATGCCAGGAACTGGTCTTAGCGAGGGGGGTAGCCGACTGCTGTGGGTAAGCCGTTGCCGTGCGTCCGCCAGGACGCCCGGCGCGAAGCGCCCCTCAGCCGGATGCTTCAGCGTCCGGTTCAGGGCCGAAGTAGAATCGTCCCCGTCCTGCGGACGCGACGGCACGGATAACGATCACGTGCCAAGGCGGTCTGTTCAGCCACTGTCCAGCACCCCCACACACATTGAGGAAGAGCCTGCGTCGTCAGGAGGTGACTGCATTCGTTCGCCGAACGTGAACGGACCTCAGCCGGGAGGCGGCAAAGGAATGCCCAATTTGCAGTCCACCGTTCGCGTTGCGGCCGTGCAGATGAAGATGCGTTGGTATGAAGATGCCGCCGACTTCGCGCAAGCCATCGACGCCCACACGAAGGCCGCGCGAGACCTCGGCGCGCAGCTCATCGTGTTCCCGGAAGACGTGGGCCTGCCACTACTGGCTCTCGGCGACCTCGACATCGCCCGCGCCAGCGCGCGCTCGGACCAATTCGCGCTGCGCATGATCGCGCGGCACTTCCCGCGGTTCATCGCCACAGCAATATCCCGCCGGTGCAGTTTGCGGCGGGCGCTTCTGCTTTTGAAGGCGCCGGCGTTGCGCGAGGCGTACTTCAGAGCTTTCAGCGCAGCCGCTCGTAGACACGACGCCTATATCGTCGGCGGGAGCTTGCCGTTGCCCCCGGAGGATACTCACGAGGCCCGCGTGTTCAATGTCTCAGGGGTCTTCGCACCCGACGGGACGTGCCTCGGACTGGCGCGCAAGGTCGGCCTGATCGCGCTCGAATGTGATGCGCTGCATCTGAGCCACGGGCGGGTCGAGGACTTGCCTGTGTTCGAGGCTCCGTTCGGGAGGTTCGGCGTTGCGGTCTGCCTGGACAACTGGAACGCGGAGCTGGTGGCCGACTTGCACCGGCGGGGGGCGGAGATCATCTGCGACCCGGCGGCAAACCCGAAGCGCTGGGATGAGGGGGAGCAGGCGTCGAACAAGGCCGGGCTTTGGACCCGCTGCCAGGAGCAGCCGGTCTTCGGCATTCAGGCCGCGGGCGTCGGCACGTGGCTCGACTTGAACTTTGAAGGTCAATCGAGCATCGTCGGGCCGCGAGAACTCACCCCGGACGGATCGGGTTACCTCGCAGTCGCGAGGACCTGCGACGAGGAGGAAATCGTCGTCGCGGACCTCGACATGGCGGCGCTTCGAGCGAACCGCCGATAGCGAACCGGGGCAGGAGAACCTGTCCCAGCCGCGAACATCCTTCCCGGAGAAGTCGTCCGCGCAGAGCGGCATGGCCCCCGGGGGCGGCGTTGCAGAGCCGCAGCGCCGCCGTGGGGCTAATCGCCCGCTCGGACGCACGGGCAACATGGAGAAACATGAGACAGCATTCCATCAATTCCGCCTTGCCGCGCCGCCTCGTAGGGGCCCGATGTCACCGTGTCCCGGTGATCCAACTCAGTGTGGCGATCCTCTCGCTGCTTGCGGCCCTGACGGCCTTTTCGCTGCCAGGCCGCGCGGACGCACAGACGGCCTCGGCGAATCCTGCGGACCACGATATCGACACGATTCGCGATAGCGTCGTGTGGATTGCGGCTGACGTGGAGACGCATTTTCGGGTCGAGGGCGAGGATCATCCGCGCGAGTTGCGCGACCACAATGAGGGGACCGGCTTCGTGGTGGCCGTCGAAAAGAAAGACGGCGGCCTCACCACATGGGTGCTGACCTGCGCCCATGTAGCAGCCGGGGTCACGGTGACGGCCCCGCAATGCGCGGCCAACAGCGGCCCGGAGAGCGCCACTTCCGAAGATCTCGTCCTCGCCGCGAAGACAACGAAGCTCACCGTAACATTGCAGGACGGCACTGTCTGCAATGAAGCCTCGGTCGCTGCCGCCGATTGCGAGCATGACCTGGCGGTGGTGAAACTGAAGTGCGGCAAGAGCCTCGCCGTAGCTCCGCTATCCCAACAGCGCGTTGTGGAGCGAGAGCGCCTGGGATGTTACGGCTACCCGCTGGGCATGAACGCGGGAGCAAGGCCGCACTATAAGACTGGAGCCTGCAGCCGCCTCGGCGACACCGAGTTCGACCACGGAATCGCGGTATTATCGGGCATGAGTGGTTCGCCGGTGTTCAGTCTGACGACGGGACAGGTGGTAGGGGTCGAGGTGTCGACCCTCGCCGAGCAGACAGGCTTTGCCACCGCCGTGGACATCGGCCAGGCGCTCAGCGGAGTGCTGAAGAAGGCCGGCGTGCCGCTGAAGTGAGCGGACGGGGTGATTACAGCGGTCGTCGGATGCCGTACAGGAGCGGTCTCCAGGCCGCGCTGCCGTCATTGCGCCGCAAACGAGACACCATTATTGCCCCAAATGACGCACATCCGCCATGTTTGACGGCAAGTTCGCACTCTGGAGAGTGCTCCTGCAGACTGGTGCAACCGCCTCAGCTAACAGTGGCAGGCTGCCGTAGCTGCAACGACCAGGAGACCCCCCCATGACCCGCAAAGCGCTTATCATCACTGTTCTTGCGGTATCAGTCGCTCTGGCCGCCGGGCCTGCCGTCGACCACTATATGCGTTCTTGCGGCCTGCTTTCCGCGAACAGCGCCGTCATCCCGTTGAACTGGGCGCTTCACCCTGCGGGGTATCTGGTGCAGGTGGGGGAGATGCCCTTCGGCGGAGCGCTCAGCCCGGACGGCAGGACGCTGGCCGTCTCGAACGACGGCGAGGGCGAGCAGGCCATCACCCTGATTGCCATCGGTCGAGGCGCGAGAGGCAACCCCAAGACTCACCTTGTGATGCCCCTGGGAAAGGGCGCTTTGTACTGGGGGCTGGCCTTCAGCCCTGACAGCAAGTGCCTGTATGCGGCGGGCGGGGGATGCAATCAGGTTTGGGTGTACGACCTCACGCGCCGCCCTGTGCCGGACCCGACACCCATCTCGATGATTCCCCCGGATAAGCCGAAGCCGCCGGTCGACGCGGACGACGCCTCAAAGTACGCCGGAGGCCAGCCGATACCGCCGCCGAAGAAAGGCTACTTCCCCGCCGGGCTTGCGGTCAGCGCCGACGGAACCAGGCTCTACGTCACCGATGTCCTCGAAGGCGCTGTCGTTGTCGTCGACACGGCCACCAGGGCCGTCGTGCAGCGTCTCGATGTCGGGCGCTATCCCTATGCCGTCATCACCGGGCCGGATCGGAACAAGCTCTACGTCAGCCGCTGGGGCGACCGCATGGTCGTGGTGGTCGACCTCAAGTCAGGCAAGGTCGTCAACGAGATCAAGACGGACGACCACCCCTGCGCCTTCGCCGTCAGTCCCACCGCGCCCGAGCTATACTGCGCGAACTCGAATAGCGACACCGTCACCGTGATCGACACCAAGAGCGACCGGGCCGTCGCCACAGTCGATATGCATCCATATCAGGGAGCGCCGGCGGGCAGTTGCCCCAACGCCCTCGCCGTGTCACCGGACGGGACCCGGCTCTATGTCGCCAACGCCGGCAATAACGACGTCGCGGTGGTGGACACCGCCCGGCGTGAAGTCATCGGCCTCATCCCCACCGGCTGGTATCCGACCGCCGTGGCGGTCTCGCCGCGAAACCGCGAAATGTACATCGTCAGCGCGAAAGGCCTCGGAGCCGGGCCGAACCCGCAGGGCCAGTACATCGCCAACATGCTGCACGGGCTGGTCTCAATCCTGAGGGTGCCCGACGCTCGCCGGCTGGCCCGGTACACGCGGCAGGTCATGGAGGACAACGACTTCGGTGAGGGGAGCAGCGTGCGCCATACCGACGAGACAGCGGGCTCGCCGGTCCCTCGGCGACTCGGCGGGAAGTCGCCCATCAAGCACGTCTTCTACTTCATCAAGGAGAACCGCACCTACGACCAGATTCTCGGCGACATGCCCCGGGGCAACGGCGCCCCCTCACTGGCGCTTTTCGGGAAGCAAGTCACCCCCAACCACCACGCGATCTCCGAGGAGTTTGTACTCCTCGACAACCTCTACTGCGACAGCACCGTCAGCATCGACGGCCACGAGTGGTGCAAGGCCGCCAACGTGAGTGATGCTTTCGAGAAGACCTGGCCGGGAAACTACGGCCAGCGTGGCCCCCTGATCGGCGGCCCGGTGCGCGCCCCCACCGCCGGCTACATTTGGGATGCGTGCAAACGCGCCGGCAGGACGTGCAAGATCTACGGTGGGCCGATCCGGTCGGGGGCGGATCTCGGGACTGCCAAGGTTGTCCTCGCCGACATCGCCAAGGCGCAGGCCGGCGCGGCGCTCCCCGACCTGCTGGTGATCCACCTGCCCTGCGATCACACGATGGGCACGCGGCCCGGCGGCGCAACTCCGCGGGCGATGGTTGCGGAGAACGACCTGGCCCTGGGGCGCATCCTCGAGGGCCTCTCGAAGAGCCGCTTCTGGAGCGAAAGCCTTTTCGTTGCGGTTGAAGACGATGCCCAGGACGGACCCGACCACGTGGACGCGCACCGCACCGTTGCTGTCATTGCCGGCCCCTATGTGCGGCGAGGGATCGTCGACTCCACAATGTACGACCAATGCTCGATCGTGCGCACCATCGAACTGATCCTGGGCCTGCAGCCGATGAGCCAGTTTGATGCGGCGGCGACCCCTATGTTCGCTAGCTTCACCGACAAGCCCGACCTGCGGCCTTATGTCTGCAAGCTTGCCACCTGGCCTGTCAATGAGGTCAACCGCGCGGACGCGTATGGCGCGAAGGAGTCCCTCGCGATGGACTTCAGCGAAGTGGACCGCGCGCCCTGGCAGCAGCTCAACCGCGTCCTGTGGTACTCGATCAAGGGCCCCGACACGCCTTACCCCGAGACCAAACTCGCCAGGTACGACAAGGGTGTTTCGGTCGAGGATGACGATGATTGAGCCTGTCGGCAGCGGCCGCAGAGATGCGATCCGGGCTGTTCGGCGTGGCGATGTTACATACGAGTGGCGGTGAGACGGTGATGATGCGGGTCACGAGGCTGGTTGCGGTCGCGATTGTGGCTGTCGCGCTGGCGGGGGCGTGCGGCTGTCGCAGCGGCCCCGCACCCAATCCGGCTTCTCCCGCGAAGACCGATACAGGCGGCAAGGCCGAGGTATCTCAGGACGCTGACGCGGCCAAGGACACCGGCGACGAGGTCGAACCGACCCCACAGCCGAGCGCCGACACCGACGGCGAGAGCCAGGCGGGCAATGAAGGCGAAGCTGAGACCGAGCAGGTGGTGAAGCTGCGCGTGGGGGAAACGTTCGACCTGGCGCTACCCGAGAACCTCACGACCGCGTACTCGTGGAAGTGCACCTGGGAGCCTGAGGGGCTTCTGCAGTTGACGAAGACCGAATACATCCCGGATCAGCCGGCGGCCACAGGTTCCGGCGGCACTCGTCACTACCATTTCGCCGCCGCGCAGGCCGGCCAGGCGACCGTCACCCTCATCCTCAGCGCCGACGAGAGCGGGAAGGAAAAGAACGTGGCCGAGCAGAAGACGGTTGAAGTCGAGATCAGTCCGTATTAAGCCTATCGGCAGATCGTGTCACACAATGCACCGGATGGAGGTCGCGGGATATGACCGACAGCCACTTCGTCGTACGGATCGCACTTGTAGTCGTCGCCAGCATGGGGCTGGCCGCATTTGTCGTCGGCTGCGGCGGCTCGTCCGGCAGCAGCGTCGTCGCCATGACGCTCGCAGACCTGCAGGGCGATCCAACCGTACATCTCGCCATTGGCCAAACGCTGGACTTGGCCCTGGATGAGAACCCCTCGACAGGCTTCACCTGGCATTGCACATGGGTGCCCCAGTCGGGCCTGCAGTTGGTCGCTAACTCGTACACCTCGTCGCTTCCTAGCCTGCCGGGCTCGGGCGGAACGCGCCACTTCCGGCTCAAGGGGCAGAGGGGCGCCACCGCCGTCGTGACCATTCAAAGCGGGCGATGGTGGGATGGTGGCGAACTCATGGACCCGATCAGTTTCACCGTCGTCGTCGGCGGGTGGAACGGCCCCGCCAGTCCGTAGACCGGAGCACAGCTTGATGATTGATGATAACGAACCGCGGGGCCAAACGCCGGGGCGCGAGCCGTCCTTGATCGGGATAATCTGGCGCAAACTCCGATCCACCCGGACGACGCTCCATGTCTTGATCGCCATCGCCATCGTCGCGACGATCGGGGAGCTAATCCCCCAGGGCGAGGACTTCGACCCCTCGCGCTATGCCGGCTGGCTCAGCGCCGTCATCGTGCATTTGGGCTTCGACAGGCTGTATACGTCCACCCTCTTCTTGCTGATCCTGGCGGTCCTGATGCTCAATCTTCTGGCCTGCGCGGGCCGCGCCTGGCGTCGCGCTTGGGCGCAGTACCGCGGGCCAAGCATGGACGCCGCCCGCAGATTGCCCCTTGCCGAGGCGGCGCTGAAGTCGGACCTCCCCGCTGCCGAGGCGGCCGGCGCGATCGAGAGGGCCCTTGCCCCTCGCCGCTACACGATGAAACGGCAGGCCGCCGGAGACGGCGAAGTTCTGCTCGTCGGCCTCAAGCACCGGCACGCGGCGTTCGGGACCATCCTCACCCACTACTCGCTGTTCGTCCTCGCCGCCGGCGCGATCCTCGGTTGCGCCCCGCGCACGTCCCTCGACACCGTCATCACGGTCGCCGAGGGCGAGACCTACCGGGATGACAAGGCCCGCTTCGACCTTGATGTGACCCTGCACACGTTTGACATCGAGTATCACCCGGGCGACGGTAGCGTCAGCAAGTACGCCAGCGATGTCACGATTGCGCGCGGCGGGAAAGAGCTTCAGAGCGGCACCATCACCGTCAATCGGCCCATGAAGGTCGGCGGCCTGTCGTTCTTCCAGATCGGCTGGGGGCTGGCCGGCTTCTCCCTGCGCATCACGACCCCCACCGGCGAGCGCCGCGAGTGCTTTCTCCCGCTTCAGGAGGGCTCGGACGAGCAGGGCGAGCGCGCCTGGTATGTCCCGCAAAGCGACATGATCGTGTGGCTTGCCGAGGGGAAAGCCGCCATTGCAGCCCACGCGTTCGTCCCCGATGCGGCGGTCCGGGGCGACGAGGCCGAATACCCGCGCAATCCTGCCGTCATGTTGATCGCCGCCAGCGACTTCAAGAAGGACGCTCCGCCAGCCCTGAAGCAGCTCGGCTGGCTGATGTCCGGCAACACGGTGGAGTTCCAGGGCTATAAGATCAGGCTGGGCGAGGTGCGCAAGCTGAGCACGCTCGGTGTCCGGCGGGACATGGGGCTGCCGTTCGTGTGGCTCGGCTTCACGATGTTGATGATCGGCCTGCTCTTGCAGCTTTACATGCAGCCCAGGATCGCTTTGGTGCGAATCCGCTCGCATGGCAAGGGTTCGCAGGTCGCTTTCTCGCTGCGCGGCGGCCAGTCAGGCCCCTCCGACGATGACACCCGCGCCATCAGGGAGGCCATCACCAAGATGCCGTGATGGCTCCGCCGCCTCGCCGGCGACGAGAACTACGAACGCAGTGGCCTCTATGTCCGGGGGGATTGCAGGAGAATCGTAGCCCCATACCTTCGCATTTCTAAAGGCCTCTGACGTTGAAAATCGCGGGGGGTTGGGGGGATGCAATCCCCCAAGGTGTTGAGGTCGTTCAGCGATCCTGCCGTTTCGCCATTTGTCGAATGCCATCAGCCAAAGGTCCATGACCCGTAAAGCACTATATCCTGCGCTGACCTACTGATCTTAGGAGAACGACACCGCATGGCCGACCCGAAGCCCAAGACCGGGGGCAGCGCCCCGCCGCATGCTGCAGACAAGGGTTCGACCCTCGACGATCTCGAGCGCCGCACCTACCAGATCATTGCTTTCGGCTTCCCGCTGCTGACTCTGGTCATCATCACCGGGTCGGTGTGGGCGCAGTTCGCCTGGGGGAAATACTGGCAGTGGGACCCGAAGGAGACCGCCTCCCTTGTCGCGTGGCTCATCTATGCGGCCTACCTGCACGGGCGAACCTCGCGCGGCTGGCGCGGCTCGACCTCGGCGGCGTTCGCGGTCATCGGGTTCCTGGCGGTCCTGTTCTGCTTCGCCGGGGTCAACATGCTGCCCGGCATGCACTCCTACGGCAGACCGGCTATGGGCCTCGCGGGCCTCGGCGGTTGGGAGGGCATGGGCCCCGCCGAGATGATGCTAACAAAGGCATACCTGTTCGTGTATGTCGCCGCTCTCATCGCCTACGTCGGTGCGGCGGTCACTAAAGACAAGCTCCTTGGCCGGGCGGCGACCGCGCTCACGGTGGCGGGGCTTCTCGCCCAGACCGGCGCCATCGCCACGCGGACCGTCCAGGCCGGGCGGCTCCCGTTCACCAGCGGCTACGACTTCGCAATCTGCTTCGTGTGGGGGATTGTGCTGTGCTATCTGGTGCTGGAGTTCATCATCAAGACGCGCTCGATTGGTGCGGTGGCGATGGCATTGGCGTTGTTGGTGAACATGTACGCCTACCTGTGGTTCCCCCAGAAGGGCGTGCAGCCGCTCCCGCCGGCGCTACAGAATCGCTTCTGGCTGCACATCCACGTGGCCCTGGCGATCATCACCTACGGCGCGCTGGCGCTGTCGTGCGCGAGTGGCGTCATGTACTTCGTGGTGGCGTGGATAGAGAAGCCGAAGAGGGCGAGCGCGTAGGAGGCGAGCCGAAGGGCCCGGAGCTACCGGAGCGCCAGCCTTGCCAGCGCTTGACGTCTCCGTCCCCCGGCGTTCACTGCGCGTCCGTGGCCCCGCTCTTCGTCCCTCGGGTCCTGCCCGCCTTGCCACCTCTTGCCTTTGTCGCCGCCTTGGTCGCGGCGGGCGCCGGGGTCAAGGGAGCAGCCGCAGGAGCGGCCACCATCGTCGCCCCGGATGAAACGTCGCGACCCAGGATAACCGTTACCGTCGCGTCCGGCTCGGCGGCCTGATCGCGCACATCCGGCTCGAGTCGCCCCATGCCGATGGCCCGCTGCACATCGGCGGCCTCGTCCTCCATCCCCACCGGATAGTGGATGACCGTCTCCGCTACAGTGTTGCGCGAGGCGTTCGCCACCCGCCCAACCTTGATACTCGCGATCTTGAGTTTCGTCGATACCGTCTGCGCCAGTCCCGGCTCGCCCGAGCCGTTCAGCACGGCTACCGGTTTGGTCGTCATGCTTCCACCCAGAAGACTCGCGTGGACCTCACGCATTACTCGGTCCAGCGCATCCTGCCGCACCTGCGAGAGCCACACGCCGTTGATGAGGCCGTCGGTCACGGGCACCTGGGCGGTCTTGATCTTGTCAAAGCTGAACTGCCGAGAGAGGATGCCCAGGGAGACGAGTTCGGAGAAGGTCAGATTCGTGGTGACGTCGCCGATGACCTCTCGCGCCAGCGCGGGCAGCTTCAGGACGCTGGTAGGCTGTGCTTTCTGCTTCATCAGTTCCTTGGCGAGGTACATCTGCCGTCGGCTTCGTTCGTAATCGCTGCTCATGTTGCGGTTGTCGTTGTCGTGGCGGTGCCGAGCGAACCCCGTCGCCTGCTCGCCACCGAGGTGCTGGAACCCCTTGCGCAGGTGAACGTGGAGATGGCCCCAACTGTCGTCGTAGTTCATGTCCTTGTCAACGTCCAAGTCGACGCCGCCTAGAGTGTCGATCATCCGCGGAAACGAGTCGATGGTGGCCTTGATATAGTAGTCGATAGGAATGCCGAGTATCCCGGAGACGATCTTGCCGGTAACCTCTTCACCCTTGCCCTCGTGCATGTAGAAAGCGAACGCGGCGTTGATCTTGGTGCGGGCCGAGTGCGGCGGGGGGATGTTGACCTCGAGGTCCCTCGGCACTGAGATGGCGGCCGCGCGTTTCGTGCGCTTGTTGATGATGACGACGATGATCGAGTCCGCGCGCCCCTCCACGTAATTCGTCTTGGGCGCCTTGCGCTCATCGGTTCCGAGGAACATGATGGAGATCTCTTCCTGGCCGGGTTTGACCTCCAGGCCGAGGACGGACTCTTGCTCCATGTTGGCCTCGACGACCCCCGCTCCCTTGGGCGGCGGGGCCACCGGGTAAGCGAAAGTGTCGTACAGCCCGAACAGGCCGACGCAGATGACAAATACGCCGACGCCGATGAGACTGTGGTCGCGGCTGGTACTGTGGATTTGCCTGGCTGATCGCATGGTGGGTTCCGGGATACGGGATACCAGATATGAGCTATGGGAGCGGCAAGAGCCTGTGTCGTACGAGACCGGGCACTTCAGTGCCCGGTGCTTAACCTGTGGCGGCCTGGAAGGCCGCCAGCGCCAGCGCCGAGTTCACTCGGCGAAACGTGGCCCCGACAATCTTGTCGGGGATGTTCGGAGGGGCCGGACCTACGAGCGAACGCGGCGAAACGTGGCCCCGACAATCTTGTCGGGGATGCCGCTCTTCGGCAACGGCCCCTTCGCCGATCCCCTACGCCGGCACTGCAAGCCCCGGAGCGGCCATGTCGATGAACGCCTGCAGCATGACCCGCTTCTTCTCGATGGGCACGCCGATCGCGTTCCCGTCTCCGTAGTCGCTGAGCACGAAGCCGCCTTGCGGGGTGGCCCAGTGCTCGAGCAGGAGCGCCGCTTCGGCGCGGATCTCGTCCGCCGACTTGAACGGCAGCGTCGCCTGGATGTCGCACAGGCTCTCGAAACAGATACTCCCCCGGTACATCTCGCCCATCTCCTCGATGCCCAGGTTCGTCGGCTGCTGGAGGTTGACCACATCCAGCCCGCATTCGATCCATTCACCGACGACGTCGTTCACATGCCCGCACGAGTGCATCCAGGCATGCATGCCGGCCTCGTGGATGGCGTCGAAGAGCCGCTTGTAGCGCTGCTTGAAAAACTCCTGCCACATGGGGATCGACACGAAGGTCGCCTGCTGGGTGCCCCAGTCGTCGGTCATGGCGAACCCGTGGATGCGCCCCTTGAACCGTTTGCCAATCTGCCGGGCGACACCGGCGGGGAAGGCCAGCACGCGCTCGGCGAGATCGTGCACCTTATCAGGATAGACGTGCATGTCGGCCAGCAGTTCCACGAACCCGCGTAGATAGTGCATTCGCTCGAAGAACGTGAACCCGACTCCGACCATGACGTACTTGTCGCCGGCATTCGCGAGCGCCGCTTCGATGGGGGCATATCGCGCGTCGTCATCCGGGTCGGGCCAGT
>Ga0181520_10006911_pt1 | contig 17034 bp, 14 predicted proteins | sample PEATcosm2014_Bin_29_FD_132451 | JGI IMG/M metagenome (GOLD analysis project Ga0181520, IMG submission 132451) | Peatland microbial communities from MTU Mesocosm Facility, Houghton, MI, USA - PEATcosm2014_Bin02_30_metaG | ecosystem: Environmental > Terrestrial > Soil > Wetlands > Peat | place... | reverse complement strand
CTCGTCGAACGAGTTCAGAAGCTCGCGGCAGAAATCATCAGTGGCCGAAGCCAGAACGCGAAGCCGCGCTGTGAACTGGTTGTAGGCCACCACCGCAGGCACGGCGACAAACAACCCAGCCGCCGTCGTAATCAACGCTTCGCTGATGCCCGGCGCTACGGCGCGCAGAGTTGCTGAGCCCGCTGTACCGAGACCCTGAAATGCATCCACCACGCCCATCACCGTTCCGAACAGGCCGACAAACGGGCTGGTCGCGGCAATCGTTGCCAGCCATGTCATCCGCCGTTCCAGATTGGTGACCGATTCGCTGGCCGCGGTCTGCGCCGAGCGCTCCAGCGCCGTGATATTGCGCGGCGGCCCCGATCCGCCCGTCTGCCTCTTGTATGTCTCGTACACTTCCTCGAAGACCTGCGCCAGCGGGCTCGCCTTGTAGTTCTCGGCGAGCGCTGAAATTTCGTTAAGGCGCGAGGCTTTGCGAAAGGCGCGAATAAACTTCCGGCTTTCCCGAGTGGCCCTGCCGAAGGTTCCAAGCTTTCCGAGAATAACGGTCCAGGAATAAAGGCTGGCAAGTGCGAGTAGGGCAAGCACAAAGAGCGCGATCGAACCGATGTTGTGCATCATGTCCATCAATGCGCCGGCGCCCTGCGCTACCGGCGTGCTCGGAGGAGCTGCCGCGCTGTCAGCCTGCAATAAGACGGCGAGAGCAAAGGTCAAAATCGCAATTCACCTCAGTATTCACGGTATCAGACGAGATAGTACCTTCCAAGTCATCGATCTGGTCCCCGCGCTTCGTTTGCCTCATCCTTGGCACATCTTCTTTTGAGCCACCACTCACCGCCCCCTACCCGCCGTGTCATGCTATGCTGCGCTCGGGTCGAAAGAGATTCAGTTACTTCATCATCGGCCAGCTTTCGCGAAAAGGGTCGCAAGGAATGCTCGTCGAGTTGCGCGCCGAGAACTACGCGGTCATCGATCATGCCATCGCCACATTTGGCTCCGGGCTCAACCTGCTCACCGGCGAAACTGGCGCAGGCAAGTCTATCCTTGTAGATGCTTTGGCGCTGTTGATGGGTGGCAAAGCGTCGGCGGAAGTTGTTCGCCATGGCGCCGACAAGGCAGTCGTCGCCTGCGTCTTCGAGTCCACACCCACCGCCGAAACCGTTCTTGAAGAAAACGGCATCGACTCCGAAGGCACGGAGATCATTCTGCGCCGCGAGATTCTCTCGACTGGAAAAGGCCGCGTCTTTATCAACAACCAGCCAGCCACGGTTGCCGTCCTGCGCCAGCTCGCGCCCGAGTTGGCTCTCGTTCACGCGCAGACCGAGACCTCCTCTAGCTTCGATCAGAACCAGCAGCGCATTTTGCTCGACCGCTTCGGCGGAATCTCGACCGACGCTGTCTCTGCGGCGCATTCCCAGTGGCGCAACGCGCAGAGCAAACTTGAAGACTTACTCCAGGGTGAGCAGGACCGGCTGCGCATGGTCGATCTGTGGGCCTACCAGAGCAAGGAAATCGAGTCAGCCCAACTCAAAACCGGTGAAGATGAAGACCTCGAAACACAAAAGCGCGTGCTGGCCAACGCAGAAAAACTTTACGCTGCGGCGATGGGCGCGTACGACCAGCTCTACGAGGGCAGTGCTTCGGCGGAAGGTTCATTGCGGGCCGCATTGCGTTTTGTCGACGAACTGGCTCGATACGATGCGCGATTTGTCGAATTCGCGCAGCAGCTTGCCTCTGCCCGCGCAGTCCTCGGAGACGCCAGTGCCAGCCTCCGCGACTACGCCGAAAAGATCAACGCAAGCCCCGAACGCCTCTCCGAAATTGAGGACCGTCTCGCCCTGCTCGATCGGCTGAAACGAAAATATGGGACGTCCATCGCCGAGGTCATTGCCTTCGGAGAAGATGTTTCCCGCAAGCTCGCCGAAGTCGAAGATCGCGACGAAATCCTGAAAACATTGCGCGCAGCGGTAACGGAAGCTTCTAACACGTACCGAAAGTCAGCCTCGACTCTTTCCGCCGAACGCAAATCCGCCGCAGCCAAACTGGCCAAACTGGCCGAGGCGCAAATTAACGCGCTGGCCATGAAGGTCCGTTTCCAAATCGATGTTCAATCCGCGTCGGAGAATGAATTGGTGAAGGGCACGGGCTTTAGCCCGTACGTTGATTCGCCCCCATCGAAGGGGGCTTTAGCCCCTGAGGGGGACTCCTCCCACCAATCCCACTGGACCGCCCACGGATGGGACGAAGTGAAATACCTCATCTCTACCAATCCGGGCGAGCCGCTCAAGCCACTCCACGAAATTGCCTCCGGTGGCGAAATGAGTCGTGTCATGCTGGCCCTGAAGGTGGCAGTGGAAGAAAGTTCATCCAAAAACAGGAAAAACAACCCCACGCCGCGCACGCTGGTCTTCGACGAGATCGACATCGGCATCGGCGGTCGCGCCGCCGAGGCAGTCGGACAAAAACTGAAGGCTCTCGCTCGCGGCCAGCAGGTTCTCTGCGTCACCCACCTGCCGCAAATCGCAGCCTTCGCCGGTCAACACCTCGTCGTCGAAAAGCGCGAGGACCACGGCCGTACCAAAACGCAGATCCGCGTTCTCGACGATCGCGCCCGCACCCACGAAGTTGCGCGCATGCTCTCCGGCGCCAAAGTCACCGACACCAGCTTGCAGCACGCCGCCCAGATGATTGCCGCCAGCCGGTAACTCAATCTTTCACCGCGCTCGCGCACAACTCCCACCTACGCGTCAGCTCCGTTGCGCGGGCTTGGCAAAAGGCCGGAGACGGTCTCCAAAATGAAAGTCGGATGAAGCGGCTTGGCGAGAATCTCAAAAGAGTTTCCATGTGCATTGGCGTCGTTCAGCAGATCGCTCGTGCCGGGATGGCCGGAAATCAAGAGGATTTGGGATGTCGGATAGTTTCCCTTTAAAATTCCGGCCAATTCGATCCCGTTCATTTGTGGCAGCATCACATCGATAATGGCAAGGTCTGGCTGCCATTCTGAAAGAACTTCGATGGCCTGCTCCGCCGAATACACAGCGCGCGCTTCGTAGCCCCGGTTGGAAAAAATCAGGTACAGAGAGTCCGCAACCGCAGTCTCGTCATCCACAATCAGAATCTTGCGAGGTGCAGGATTTGTTGCCATAAATGATTGCTCCCGGGATCCACCGCTCCAGCAAAATGAGAAAACATCTGGAATGAACTTCAAGGACGCGGTCCGCAGTATTCCGCTTCCCCTGCACTGCGCGTCAGCGGCTTGCTTGCTAAAAGTTGAGTGCGATGACGTCGGGAACTCCCCCGTCAGCTACTTCGATGCGTGATCGCTCCCCGCGCGATGTACGCGACAATACAAGCCGGAGCCCCTGTTACGATATCCGCATTGGGCGCTAAGTTATTCATTTCATTGGCGAAATTGCACGGATGAAATCGAACCTATTTTCTATATGGGGTACGAGTGGCGGCACACAAAGAATCTTCGAGCGAGTGGACGGAACGGATACGCCGGCTCCTCAGCGACTTGAAGCTGAGTCAGGCCGGTCTCGCCGAACGCCTGGGTATTTCGCCCCCCACCGTCTCCCGCTGGCTGCAAGGACGCCACGAACCGACTGCGGAGAGCTACGTTGCCCTTGGAAATCTCGCCACTCCTCCCGACGGGATCTATTTTTGGGAGCGGGCGGGCCTCGATCCGGCCGGCCTCATGGAAGCCGGTTTCCTCAAAGACCTCACCTCGGCACAGGTAAATCTGCGTGATTTCAAGCTGGTCGCAGGCCGCAAGGTCTCGCGGCTTCTGGGCGGAAAGGCGACTGCTGTCGCGATTCCGCTATTGAATGCGACGGCCTACGGAGATCGCATTCCGCCGCACGAAAATGTGAGCCTTTCTCAGGTCGAAGTGCAGGACATCCTGCTCGCGCCTCTCAGCTGGTGTCCCCACCCTGAAAACATGATCGGCATGCACCTCGCAGGCGACTCCATGCTTCCCGCCATCACCCCTGCTTCCATCCTCTTCGTCGACACGGCCGCCAAGGACCGCGATTACTTGCATCAGCGTATCGCCGTCGTTTCGCACCGGGATTTGGGATTCAAAGTCGCTCGCTTTCAGCGCATCTCCGGCTCTGATTTCCTGGTTTCCGCCAATTACAAGTACGCGCCCGTGGATGTGAGCAACGCATCAAAATGGAAGATCTTCGGCGAGGTGCTGTGGTGGGTATCGAGAGACGCAGATGCGCATCCATAATGGATTCTAGATAGCTTGAATCATCGTAAAAACTGCTTCCTCAAGAGCTGGGATCACTTTGGCTCTCTCAGTGGCAACCGGCCAATGATGAACTGGGAGACTTGCTCAGCAGCCGGAGGGTCTACATTCGCCAGCGTGACAACCGTATAGCTGGAGTCCAGGCACATTTCAAGATCACCATTGACTCCGCGAGAGCTGCCGTTATGGCCGAAACACTGATTCCCGTTGATCGTTTGGACTCCGAAGCCATAGGCGTCAAAACCAAAAGGGTTCGCCACCCTGCCTGTCGTCATGAGCTTCGTGTGTTGCGCATCGAGAAGTTTGTTCGACCGCAGGGCGTCCGCAAATCGTAGAAGATCTCCGACAGTTGAAAAGCCACCACCCGCTGGCGATCCACCGTTGGTGGGCACATCCGTAATCGGAGTCCATTGAGTCGCTCCCATCTTTGTGTATTCGATGCTGATATTTGGGATTGCCTTATTTTCCATTCCCAAGCTCGTTGAGGTCATCCCTGCTGGATCGAAGACGTGCTGATGCACATAATCGGAGTAACTCTGGCCGCTGGCCTTTTCGATTACGGCGCCGAGCAAAATGAAACCATAGTTGCTGTACTCCCAACGACTGCCCGGCTCAAACCTGAGCGCCCGATTGCCATAGAGATGGATGTAGTCCTGCGGAGTATGGAGCTCCTGGCGATGGTTGTCATACTCTGGTCCCCAGATATCGCCAGTCCCGCCAGTGTTGGTCAATAACTCTCCAATCGTCACTTTGGCTGCGAGTTCTTTGTTCGGGTAGTCAGGCAAATATTTGTCCAGTGGATCTTCAAGCGCCACCTTTCCCGCCTGCACCTGTTGCATCAGTGCTACAGCCGTGAACATCTTGTTCATGGATGCGATCGTAAAACGGGTCTGGAGGGTGTCGGCGGAGTTGTGTTCCCGATCGGCCAGCCCATATGCCTGAGCAAAGATTGGCTTACCTTCTTTCGCAACCAATACGGCGCCGGCAAACCTGTCCGAGGCCGTCTCATCTTCGAGGCGCTTGCGCAACGCAGCTACCAGTTGCTGATCACTCATGTGGGGCAAAGCAAACTCGGCCGGTCGCTCGATAAGTTTCACTTCCAACTTGAGGATGTGATGTGGTTGTTCGGGTTCAACGTCCAAGACGGCTCGAGCGAAGCCGTCAGCGGCCCGTTCCTGAATGAGTGCCGTCACTTCGGTTGGAGTTTCACTCTCGATTTTTGTAAGGTCGTACCCGCCCGTGCGATCGCGGAAGGCTGGGTCCTGGAACGCTCCGCCTGGTTGAATCGCGAAATTCGTTTTCAGAAACGTAAGGTAAGCCTGCCAATCTGTCCCGTCATACGCCGCTAACCATCCGCCAAGTTGCCGACCAGCCGGGGTTTGCTCAGTTGAGACCTGGGCACTGGAAAACACGGACATGGCGAATGCGATACAGACCGCTTGGAAGGGACGTGTCATGTTCATCGAACAAGGCCTCCTTTACTGTTGTTTCGCCATGGCCGAAACAGCAAGCGTCCCACCCAGCCCCATGGTCTCGATCGCCGATGAAGGCACCACCACCATCGATCCCTTCTCCCGCATCGCTTCAAACAGCATGTTCATGCCGCGCAGATGCAGCGCGACCGGGTTATCGGCATACATCTGGGACGCCTTCGCGAATTGCACAGAGACCTGCACTTCGGCATCGCCAAGAATGATGCGGGCCTGGCGCTCACGTTCAGCCTGAGCCTGTTGCGACATTGCATTCTCCAATGCCTGTGGAATCCGCACGTCGCGAATCTCTACCGACTGCACCGTGATGCCCCACGGCGTCGTCTTCTCATCCAGAATCTTCTGCAGCTCGCGACCCAGCGTCTCGCGTTCCGTAATCATCTGCGCCAGCTCATGCCGCCCAATCGACTCCCGCAATGCCGTCTGCGAACTCAGGGCAATCGCCTCGTTGAAGTCTTCGACTTCAAGAATCGCCTTCTCCGCATTCCAGACGAGCCAGAAGACAATCGCGTCCACATTTACAGGCACGGTGTCCCGTGTCAGCGTGGACTCGGCGCTCACCGTCGTCACGCGCACACGCTGGTCTACGTAGCGGCTCAGTGTGTCCACGATAGGCACAATGAGAAACACACCGGGTCCGCGCAATCCGCGATAGCGCCCGAAGCGCAGCACCGCGACCCGCTCCCACTGATCGACAACCTTGATCCCGAGCAAAAAATAAACGCCGAGAATGGCGCCAGCCAAGACATAGGCCAGAGATTTCGTCGCGGCTGTTGTACCGGCTCCCGTGAGCACGCAAAGGAAAAAGACCAACAGCCCCACTCCACTCACCTTTCCCGCTGCAATGGGATTGGACCGCAAAAGATTTGCCTGATACACAGCTACCTCCTCCGACCGCGCTGGCTGAACTCATGCAGCGCATCGATCAGTTCGTTGACGGTTATCCCGGCAGCGCCGGCTCGGGACACGAATTCATTCACCAGCTGTCCCAACTGGCGCTCACGCACTTCCTTTGAAGGTTCAGCCTGCTGCTCGGCGACAAAAGTCCCCGTGCCTTGCTGTGTATCGAGCATGCCGCGAATTTCCATCTCCCGGTATGCCCGCAAAACCGTGTTGGGATTGATAGCCAACTCCACGGCCACATGACGCACGGTCGGCAATTGATCCCCAGGAGACAGGGAGCCCGAAGCCACTGCGCCCTGCACCTGATCAATCAGTTGCCGGTACACGGGCACCCCGCTGTGCGCATCAAGATGGAAGGCAAAACGAGCAGGCTCGATCTGGGTGTTCCTAATCATCAAAACAATAGTGTACTAATCGACTAGTGCAATGCAAATAAAAAATGATCTTAACCCGAAAAACCTTCTTTGGGCCCCAGTTCGTACGCCATCTCGATCGAGTAACTACCTAACGACCGCATGTTGATTGCACCCAAACCGCAACCGCCTCAAATTGACCACCCACAGGTATACTGTTGAAGTGACGACATCTGTCCTCGATTCCATTTCCAACGGTAGCCAGGCGGCGACTTCCCCCACCGTCAAGCGGGTGTTGCTATTGAAACCGCGCGGTTTCTGCGCCGGCGTAGTGCGCGCGATCGACATCGTAAAAATCGCTCTCGAAACCTTTGGCGCTCCCATCTATGTCCGCCGCGAGATCGTACACAACCGCTATGTCGTGAATGAACTGGCCGAAAAAGGCGCGATTTTTGTTCAGGAGATCGACGATGTTCCCAACGGCCAGCGTGTCATTTACTCGGCCCACGGTGTCTCGCCGGCTGTTCGCGACCGCAGCAAGGGCCGCGGCCTCAAGGTCATCGACGCCACCTGCCCCCTGGTCACCAAGGTTCACATCGAAGCCGTCAAATTCGCCAAGCAGGGTTACTCGCTGGTCCTTATCGGCCACCGCGACCATGACGAAATCGAGGGCACTCTGGGCGAAGCTCCTGAAGTGACCCAGGTGGTTTCGAACGTCGCTGAAGTCGAGGCGCTCCAGGTTCCCGATCCCAACCGTGTCGCTTATCTGACGCAAACTACACTGAGTCTTTCCGAGGCGCGCGACATTATCCACGCGCTCAAGCTGAAGTTCCCCAATATCGTCGGGCCCCACACGCAGGACATCTGCTATGCCACCGAAAATCGCCAGGTGGCCGTCCGCAATGTCGCGCACGACGCGGGTCTGGTGCTGGTCGTTGGTTCAACGAATAGTTCCAACTCCAATCGCCTCGTCGAAGTTTCGCGCAATCTCGGCACCGTGGGTTATCTCATCGATAATTCCCAGGCGATCAATCCCGAGTGGCTTGAGGGAGTGTCGACAGTGGCCGTAACCGCTGGTGCATCAGCGCCGGAGATCCTGGTCGAGGACGTTGTGAATTATCTGCGTCAAAACGGATTTTCGAGCGTCGAAGAAGTGGAAGTCATGCCGGAAAATGTCCGTTTCGGACTGCCTCCTGAGATCATCCAGGCGATTGGAGACCCAGGAGGCGGAGAGCCGGTTCCCGTTCGATAGTTTTTCTTCCTGCGCTCTCGTAAATCCTGTGCACGCTCCGGCGTTGCATCGAAATTCAGCGGGCTTGAATTTGATGGGTTCAAGGGTCGTTACAGCAAATCCAAACGCAGCCTGTTCTCCTGAAATGGATACTCTTGGGAAAACAGGCAGCAACATTCATGAACAACTCAACGTTCATGGCGGTTGAACCTGAGGCATTTGAATTCGCATGAGTCTCTCGCAATTGAAATCAGTTCCAGCGGCCCCTCGATTTGGCCGCATCGATGCGGATCTCGCGGAAGTTGAGGCCGCGATCCTTCAATCACGCGATTACCTGCTTTCACAGCAGCATCCCGATGGCTATTGGTGTGGCGAACTCGAAGCCGATGCCATGCTCGAAGCCGACTACATCTTCCTCCATACGCTGCTCGAGTCGGGCGACCCCGGGCGCCTGAAGCGTGCTCTCACCGAAATTTGGCGCTACCAGAACGAAGATGGCAGCTGGAGCATCTACCCCGGCGGCCTTGGCAATCTTTCGCTCTCGGTTAAGTGCTATTTCGCCGCGAAGCTGATGGGTATTGGCCCGGACGATCCTCGCCTTGTGAAATGCCGCACCTGGGTGCTTGCCCACGGCGGCGTCATCGCGTGCAATACATTTACCAAAATGTATCTTTGCGCACTAGGGCAATACGACTACGACGCCGTGCCTGCCATCCCGCCGGAGATCGTTCTCTTTCCCAACTGGTTCTACTTCAACATCTACGAAATCTCCGCGTGGTCGCGCTCCATCATCGTTCCGCTCGCAATTATTTACGCGAAGAAGCCGTTCAAGAAAATTCCGCCGGAGCAGGGAATCGACGAACTTTTCGTCGGCGGCCGCGCCAATTCGATTCTTCGTCTCCGGATGGATCGCAAGCGGCTCATCTCCTGGCGCAACGCATTCCTACTGATCGATCGCATCTTCCATCTTGCGGAAGCGGTCCACATTCGCCCGTTGCGCACCCTGGCTTTGAAGCGCGCCGAGAAGTGGATGCTCGAACGTCTCGAGATGACCGATGGCCTCGGCGCAATTTATCCGGCCATGCTGAACGCCATCATCGCGCTGCGTTGCCTCGGCTACTCCGAGGACGATCCGCAAGTCATCCGCGCCCGCGACGAGTTCGAAAAACTTGGTGTCGAGCAGCCTGCAACGCCGGAGATGCCCGAACCGACATTTCGCATGACGCCGTGCGCCTCTCCAGTCTGGGACACGGCACAAGCGGTCTACGCGCTCGGCGAAGCAGGGGTACCGCGCAACGATCCGCGCATGATCAAGGCCGCCGACTGGCTGCTGTCAAAGGAGGTCCGCCACGTGGGTGACTGGGCGGTGAAAGTGCCCAGGACCGAGCCCGGTGGCTGGTATTTCGAATACAACAACGAGTTCTATCCCGATACCGATGACACCGCGCAGGTTCTTCTCGCCCTGAACAAGGTCGACAATCCACGCGAACGTTATCAAATCTCCGTCGCTGAGCGCGCCATTCAATGGGAATTCGCAATGCAGTGCCGCAACGGCGGCTGGGGCAGCTTCGACAAAGACAACACCAAAATGATCTTCCAATACATCCCCTTCGCGGATCATAATGCGATGCTCGATCCGCCGACGGTCGACATCACGGGCCGCATGCTGGAGATGCTCGCAAACTACGGCTACACGCGGGACGACAAGCGCGTCCAGAAGGCCATCGAGTTTATTCTCCGTGAGCAGGAGCCGGACGGAAGCTGGTTCGGCCGTTGGGGCGTCAACTACATCTACGGAACCTTTCTCGTGCTGCGCGGCCTCGACGCCATCGGCTTCGATCATCACGAACCCCAGGTGCAGCAGGCAGCCGAGTGGATTCGCATGGTGCAGAATTCCGATGGCGGCTGGGGCGAGACCTGCGGTAGCTACGATGATCCCAACACGCGCGGTGTCGGCCCCAGCACACCTTCTCAAACGGCGTGGGCGATTCTTGGGTTACTCGCCGCGGGCGACGATCGTTCCGACTCCATCGCCAAGGGAGTCCGCTGGCTGTTGATCCGCCAGCGCAATGACGGCAGCTGGGATGAGTCGATCGGAGAAGGTCCGACACGTCAGGGCCTCATCACGGGCACCGGATTTCCCAAAGTCTTTTATTTGGCCTACACCATGTACCGCCAGTATTTCCCGCTGTTGGCGCTTACGACCTACAAGCGGGCCATGGAACGCGTTGCGTAATCGGAGTGAGCAGGGGCCTTCAGGCCCCTGGACCGGCCGAAGAATGCGGGGCTCTCCGGGGAAGTGCATTTTTGAAAGGGCACGACTTTAGTCTTGCCGAAAAGAGTTTTAAAAGAAATACGGGGCTTCAGCCCCTGAGGGAAAAAACAAGAATGGCTATTCCGATTTCCCAAGTGTGGACGGTTGCCAGTTATGTGTGGAAGCAGAAGCTCAAGGGCGTCAAGCGCTATCCCACGGTGCTCATGCTCGAGCCTCTGTTCCGCTGCAACCTGGCCTGCGCCGGCTGCGGGAAGGTGCAATATCCGCCCCACGTCCTGAAGCGCATGCTGACGCCTGAAGAGTGCTTCGCCGCCGTCGAAGAGTGCGGTGTGCCCATGGTGGCAATTCCGGGCGGCGAACCGCTGCTGCATCCGCAGATCGTCGAGATCGTGAACGGCCTGATTGCGCGTAAGAAATATATCTACATGTGCACCAACGCGCTCGAATTGAAGAAGCGCCTGCACGAATTCACACCCTCGAAGTATCTGACGTTCTCCGTCCATCTCGACGGTCAGCGCGAGCACCACGACTACGCCGTATGCCGCGAAGGCGGTTACGATATCGCGATCGAAGGGATCAAAGAGGCCGTCAAGCGCGGCTTCCGCGTCACTCCTAATTCGACCTTCTTCGATGGCACCGATCCCAACAGCGTGCGCGCCCACTTTGACGAGATGATGGCCATCGGCGTCGAAGGCATCGTGCTCTCGCCCGGTTATAGCTACGACAAAGCGCCCGACCAGACGCACTTCATGGGCCGCGCCCGCGTGCGCAAGCTCTTCCGCGCCATTCTGTCCAACCGCAAGAAGTCCTGGAAGTTCAATATGTCGCCGCTGTTTCTCGAGTTCCTGATGGGCGACCGTAACTATGACTGCACGCCCTGGGGTTCGCCGGCCTTCAACATCTTCGGCTGGCAGAAGCCTTGCTACCTGCTCCAGGATGGCTACGCCGCGACCTTCAAAGAGCTGATGGAAACCACCAAGTGGGAAGAGTACGGCGTGGGCAGCGGCAATCCCAAATGCGCCAACTGCATGGTGAGTTGTGGCTATGAGCCGACTGCGATCCTCGACGGCTTCCTGTCGCTCATCGGTTTCTGGGGCATGGTCAAAGGAAACTTCAGCACATACAAGAGCAAACACGCGATGAAGCAACTGAACGAGTGGGGAACGCATTCGACTGCGTCGCTCGTCCAGATCGCCAATTCCGCCGAAGTCCTCGAGGAGACCAACGCATGAGCGCCGAGGTGCTGAAATACACGCGCGAGCAGGTTGAGGCGCTGGAAATTGCTCCGGGCACTGCACACGAAAAACTTGAAGGATGGGTTCCCACCCTCGCCAATGAAGACGACCTCCGCGTGGCTCTTGAAAAGGCCTTCGACTATCGCGGCGATGTAACTCTCACGCTCAAGTCCGGCGAGAAGTTTGAAGCCTACATCTTCAATCGTCAAACCGGCGCGACACTCACCGATTCGTATGTCCAGTACTTCACGCCGAGCGCTCCCGAAAAGCGCAAAGTGAGCTACGCGCAGATAGCACGCCTAGAATTCAGCGGCAAAGACCGCGCCGCCGGCAAGCACTGGGAAGACTGGGTCAAGGCCTACAACGAAAAGAAGGCCGCGGGCGAAAAGAACATAGCCCTGCACCCTGACAAGTTGGAATAATCTCTAAGGTAACGCCGGGGACTTCTCGATGGCATTTGTGTTGAAGTTTGGCGCATATTTCCTCTTCGCGGTAATCATATGTCTTTGGGCGTACGGACAATATTGGAGAGGGAAGAAAGCCTACGATCGAGACCGAAAGAGCGGCGTCCAAGGTCTTTTCTCAAATAACGATTAAAGGGGCAGTCTCGATTCTTAATTGGTCCCTGCCTTCATGAAAGTCTTCCTTACTGGAGCCACCGGATTCGTAGGTCACCATGTGGCCCAAGCCCTCGCCGCCGAAGGCGCCGATCTCCGTCTTCTCGTCCGCAAATCCAGCAATCTCAAAAATCTTGAAGGCATTCCCGGCGATACCATCGTCGGCGATCTCGCGCGCCCCGAATCCTTTGCGCCCGCGCTCACCGGCTGCGATGCCGTGATGCATGTAGCGGCCGACTACCGGCTCTGGATTCCCGATCCGGACACCATGTACCGCGCCAACGTCGACGGTACCCGTGACCTGCTCCGCCTCGCCCGCGAAGCCAAAGTCCCGCGCTTTGTCTACACCTCAAGCGTCGCCACGATGCACTTCCGCACTGATGGCATCGTCGTCAACGAAGACACGCCCGTCACACTCGCCGACATGGTCGGCCACTACAAGCGCTCCAAGTTCCTCGCCGAGCAGCAGGCCCTCGCCGCCGCGCAAGACGGCCAGCACGTGATCATCCTCAATCCGACAACTCCGATAGGCCCCAACGACGCCAAGCCCACGCCCACCGGCCGCATCTTCGTCGACTTCCTCAACCGCAAGTTCCCGGCTTACGTCGACACGGGCCTCAACCTCGTTGACGTTGCCGAAGTAGCGCGCACCCACGTCGTCGCCCTCACCAAGGGCAAGCCGGGCCGCCGCTACATTCTTGGTGGAGAAAACCTGACCCTTAAGCAGATTCTCGACAAGATGTCCGCCATTACCGGCATCCCTTCACCCACCACAAAAGTCCCTTTCGCTGTCGCTGCCACCTACGCTTTTTTCGAAGAGTGGATCACGGGCCGCATCCGTGGCAAGGAACCGCGTGCCACTCTCGAAGAAGTACGCATGGGCCGCAAAAAGATGTTTGCTTCCTCGGCCCGCGCGCAACAGGAACTCGGCTTCCGCATCGTCCCCGTCTACCCCGCCATGCGCGCCGCCATAGAATGGTTCCGCTCCAACGGCTACGCACCGTGAGGCCCGGCATGACCCGCACTGCCATCATCGCCGCGATGCCCGGCGAACTCAAACCCCTTGTCCGCGGCTGGAAACACAAGTCCAGCAACGGCATACACACTTGGGCACACCGTGACGACAACCTCTATGTCGCCGCCTGCGCCGGAGCAGGCCAGGCCGCCGCCACGCGTGCTTTCGCCGAAGTCGAGAAAGACGCACCCATCGATCTCGTCTTCTCTATCGGCTGGGCCGGAGCCCTCACGTCCGACCTCGCCCCTGGTAACGCCCACAACGTCGCCGGCGTCATCGATGTCCAGACCGGCGAGCGATTCCGTTGCGACGCCGATGCCGGCCCACTCTGGCTCGCCACCAGCCCCAGAGTTGCCGACGAAGCCGAAAAGCGCCGCCTCGCCTCCACTTACTCAGCCGCTCTCGTAGACATGGAGGCAGCGGCCATAGCCCGCCTCGCCCAAATGCGCGGCATCCCCTTCTATGCGATCAAGGCCATCAGTGACCCGCTCGGCATCAAGTTGCCCGATTTCAACCGTTTCCTGTCCCAGCAAGGTCAATTTCAAATCTTTCGTTTCGGGATTTATGCAGCATTGCGACCTTGGTACTGGCCCTCATTGGCTCGGATGGGCGAAAATAGCAGAAAGGCTTCCCAAAGCATCGCCGAGTCGCTCTCCAATTTCTTGAATGAATGAGGTCAAATCAGCCCGACGCATGGCAACCCAAACCTCAAACCCTGCGCGCCAACTGGAATATAAGATCCCCACCACCATGCGGGCCGTGGTTTATCACGGAATAAACGACATGCGTGTCGAAACCGTGCCCGTTCCCCGCATCGGCCCCGGCGAGCTTCTGGTGAAAATCGCCACCTGCGGCATATGCGGGACAGACCTCAAGAAGATCCACTTTGGCTCCCACTCCGCCCCGCGCATATTCGGTCACGAAATGGCGGGCGTCATCGTGGCTGCTGGCCCGGGTGTTACAAGCTACAGCGTCGGCGAACGTGTCATGACCTTTCACCACGTTCCCTGTGGCGAGTGCTTCTACTGCCGCAAGGGCACGCCTGCACAGTGTCCTTTGTATAAGAAGACGGGGGTCACTGCAGGTTTCGAGCCCTCGGGCGGCGGCTTCGCCGAATACATCCGCGTGATGGACTTCGTTGTATCGAATGGCGGCGTTGTGCGCATCCCAGACGGCGTTCCCTTCGAGCAGGCCGCGTTCGTCGAGCCCGTCAATACCGTTCTCAAGGGCGTGAAACTCCTCAATCTCGCGCCTGACGATACCGTGCTCGTCATCGGCCAGGGTCCTATCGGACTGATGCATGCAGTCCTCTCCAACCGCGTCGCCGGCAAGGTCCTCACTTCCGACCTCTATCCCGAACGCCACGCTATTGCGACTGAATACGGTTTGCAGCATCCAATCCATGCGGGTGCTGAAAACGTAGTCGAGCGTGTCTTCGCGGAGACCGATGGCCGTGGCGCAGACGCTGTGATTCTCGCCGTAGGGGGTACTGCATTGATTCGTACTGCGATGGATGCAGCCCGTCCCGGTGGTAAAGTTATGCTGTTCGCACAAACGCAGCACGGCGAGGCCACCATCGACCCTGCAGCTGTTTGCGTCGACGAGAAGACGCTTCTCGGCTCCTATTCATCATCCTTCGGCATTCTCGATGAAGTAACCGATCTGGTTTTCGGTGGCTATCGCAACGGATTTGATCTCACTCGGCTCATTTCACACCGCTACTCGATCGACGACGCGGTGACGGCGATTGAGGTGGCTTCGCACCCCAAGGCGGATTCGATGAAAATCATGATTGAACCTCGCTTGGGGGCGGGAGCAAAGTAGGAGGCTCCTGATGGCAACAACCATGAGGGCCGCGGTTCTCCATGGGCGCGAAGATGTTCGCATCGAAAGCGTGCCCGTCCCCCAAGCGGCTCCTGGAGAGTTGATTGTAAGGGTCGGCGCAGCCCTCACCTGCGGAACGGACTTGAAGGTATTTCGCCGCGGATATCACGCGCGCATGATCGTACCCCCGGCGCTGTTTGGCCATGAGCTTGCCGGAACCGTCGTTCAGGCCGGCGCGGGCGTCATCGATTTCAGTCCAGGCGATCGTGTCGTCGCCCTCAACTCCGCACCTTGTGGCGCATGCTACTTTTGTGAGCGCGGACAGGAAAATCTTTGCGACGACCTGCTGTTCAACAACGGCGCCTATGCCGAGTTCATACGCATCCCGGCGCGCATTGTCGCAAAGAACACCCTTCACGTACCGGATCATGTGCCGCTCGAGCTTGCGGCGCTTACAGAGCCCCTGGCCTGTGCGGTCCACGGTTTTGAGGACTCCCATCCGCGTCCCGCCGATCTGGTCGCGGTCATCGGTGGAGGCCCACTTGGACTGATGATTCTCCATGTGGCGGCTCTGGCCGGATGCGAAACCATCGCCGTCGTCAAACACGATGGCCAGGCCGAAGCCGCAAAGCAGCTTGGAGCGGCACACGTGGTGCAAGCCAGCTCAATCCGCAAAGCCATCCGCGAAACCCGCGCCTTCACGCCCAAGGATCGCGGTGTCGACATCGCCATTGAAGCCGTCGGGGTTCCCGACGCATGGGAAGAAGCAGTTGAAATGGTGCGCAAAGGCGGCACTGTGAATTTCTTCGGCGGCTGCGCCGTGGGAACCCGTGTGAATCTCGACACCAATCGCATCCATTACAGCGACATCACACTTCGCGCAACCTTTCACCACACGCCGGCCATCTGCCGCAAGGCGCTCGATCTCATTGCCGGCGGACGATTCCAGGCGGGCGCCTTCATCACCGGCCGTGCCCATCTTTACGAACTGAATCGCGTATTTGAGAAGTTGATGAAGCGGAGCAGCGAAATCAAAACCGCAATCGTGCCCTGACGCGGTGTCCAAAGAATGGGCAGATTGAAGGGTACGGGCTTTAGCCCGTACATCGACCAGAATTGGATGCGACGGGCGTTAGCCCTTAAGGGAAAATCCAGCAAGCCATGACCACTGCCATTCTGCACCCGGACAACGATGCATTGCTGCGCCGCGGCTGGGCCGCGCTGCCGGCCTCCTATCGTATGCCCGACGTTGCGCCCACGCTCGATGAGGCTCGCGCATGGTGCAAGCAATTGGCCGAATCGCACTACGAGAACTTCCACGTCGCCACTTGGTTTCTGCCCAAAGCGCTGCGTCCACATTTCCACGCCATCTACGCCTACTGCCGCATCTCCGACGATCTCGGCGATGAAGTCGGCGACCCATCCGCGGCTCTGGCCCTGCTCGATTTGTGGGGCAGGGAATTAGACGGCTGCTATGAAGGTCACGCGCGCCATCCCGTCTTTGTCGCTCTCGCTGAAACCATTCGTTCCTGTTCCATTCCCAAGCAGCCGTTTGCCGATTTGCTCACCGCATTCCGCCAGGACCAAGTCATCACGCGTTACGGCAGCATGCAGGAAGTCCTCGAGTACTGCCGCTATTCCGCGAACCCCGTAGGCCGCCTCGTGTTGTACGCGTGCGGCTATTGCGACGAGGAACGCTTCCGTCTTTCTGACGCCACCTGCTCGGCGTTGCAGCTGGCAAATTTCTGGCAGGATGTGCGCGTTGATTTTGCCAAGGACCGCGTCTATCTGCCCCAGGACGACATGCGGCGCTTCGGTGTCAGCGACGAAACCATCGCT
>Ga0181520_10006910_pt1 | contig 17034 bp, 16 predicted proteins | sample PEATcosm2014_Bin_29_FD_132451 | JGI IMG/M metagenome (GOLD analysis project Ga0181520, IMG submission 132451) | Peatland microbial communities from MTU Mesocosm Facility, Houghton, MI, USA - PEATcosm2014_Bin02_30_metaG | ecosystem: Environmental > Terrestrial > Soil > Wetlands > Peat | place... | reverse complement strand
GGAATCCGCCGCCGTGGTGGAACGAAAGGAGTTCCGCGAACCGCATGCTGAAATTCCCGCTCAAGTGGAGGAGAAAAAGGAATTTCAGCCGGTGGCAATTCCGGAACAGCCGAAGGGCATTTTGGATTCCATCAAGACCGTCGCGACCAACCTGGTCAAAAAAGTCCAGCGGCTCATCCGTCCGGAGAAGAAAATCCACAAGGAAGTCGTCATCAATGCCGAGACGCTCGAAACGCGTGTCGCCGTGCTCGAAGACGGCAAACTGGAGGAATTCAACATCGAGCGCACCACCGAGGAGCGCCTCGTCGGCAGCATTTTCAAGGGCAAGGTGCGCAATCTCGAAGACGGCCTCAAGGCCGCGTTTGTGGACATCGGCTTTGAGAAAAACGCGTTCCTGCATTATTGGGACATCGTGCCAAACCAGTTTGACAGCGGTGTGGAAATCGTTGAACGCCCCGTGGGGCGGGACCGCCGCCCGGCCCGGCCCAAAATCACCCAGCGCGACATCCCGCGCCTGTATCCGCCCGGCGGCGAAATCATCGTGCAGGTCACCAAAGGCCCGATTGGCACCAAAGGCCCGCGCGTTACCACCAATCTGGTCCTGCCCGGACGTTATCTCGTCCTGCTGCCGAACTCCGATCAATCCGGCATTTCGCGCAAGATTGAAAATCAGGAGGAGCGCAAGCGCCTCAAGAAAATCCTCCGCGAACTGCACATTCCCGACGGCATGGGCGTCATTATGCGCACGGCGGGCGAAGGCCAGCGCCGGCCCTATTTCATCCGCGACCTGGCGATCCTGCTTGAGGAATGGCGCGGCGTCCAAGAACGCATCCAGAGCCAGCCGATGGCCACGTGCGTTTTTCAGGAGCCGGATTTGATTGAGCGAACCGTGCGCGATTTTCTCACCGAGGACGTCGAGCGCGTGGTGGTGGACAACCAGAAGGCCCACGACCGGATGCGGGAGATGATGTTGAAAATCAAGGCCCGCTGGTCGGCGCACAAGGTCAAGCTTTACGCCGATTCGCAGCCGATTTTCGACCGGTTCAACGTCAGCAAACAATTGGAAAGCACCTTCTCGCGCCAGGTGCATCTCAAGAGCGGCGGCTACATCGTCATTGACGAAACCGAGGCGCTCGTGGCCATTGACGTGAACACCGGACGGCACAAGGGCAGCCGCGACCAGGAAGCCACCATTCTGAAGGTGAACCTCGAAGCCGCCGAGGAAATCTGCCGCCAGCTCCGGCTGCGGAACATGGGCGGCCTCATCGTGCTCGATTTCATTGACATGAAACATCAGCGCGACCGGCAGCAGGTCTATTCCCGCATGAAGGACGGACTGCGCCGCGACAAGGCCAAGACACACATCCTGCCCATCACGCAGCTTGGCCTCATGGAAATGACGCGCCAGCGCCACACCGAAAGCGTCCGCGCGGCGGTGTATGACGACTGCCCGTATTGCAAGGGGCGCGGCAAGGTGAAAAGCGCGCTCACCATGAGCGTGGAAATCCAGCGCAAGCTCCAGGAAATCCTGAAGAAACGCACGCGCGACGAAACGGACTTCCAACTCCGCATCGTCGTCAATCCCACCGTGCTGGACCGGCTCCGCACCGAGGACGAAAAGCATCTCATCGAGATGGAGAAACGCTATTTCGGCAAGCTGTCCTTCCGCGCCGACACTGGCATGCACGCCGAACAGTTCAAGATTGTGAACGTCGAGAACAACGAGGAACTGGCCAGCGTCGGTTCATAATTCGGTAGGGCTGCGTTGCCGCGCAGCCCAAACCAGTCAGGGCGGCGGCGCGCCGCCCTACCAGAAATCAAAATGCCCCGCGGGAAACCGCGGGGCGCTTTTATTTCACGCAAAGACCGCGAAGTAGGCGAAGAAAGTTTGCAGTCGGGATCATTTCCAAGGTCGCTTCGCGACAGCCAAAATGCTCATAAGAGGTTTAACCCACCAAAAATACATCTTGAACAGAGTCCATCCTGGTGCTTCACTCGGAATGCTGGTGTTGGGACAATTTAAGGCGAACGAAATCAGATTGAGTGGCGCGCTAAATGTGCCGTGCGGAGACAATTTTAAATCCGGACGCTGTTCTCCTTGCGAGTGCAAGGAGCAGCCCTTTCACTGGAACCGGGTCGCTCAACCTTGCCACACATGACAGGGTTATTCACACTTCAATTCCGTAGGCCTTGATTTTGTTGTAAAGCGTCTGGCGGCCAATGCCGAGGCGTTTGGCGGCTTCCAGCTTGTTGCCTTCGGCGGCCTTCAGCGTCTGGATGATGACGTTGCGTTCGACGCCTTCCAGCAGCGTGAAGTTTGGATCCAGTTCTTCACCGGCGGGCATGGCGATGCTGGCAGGGGCATTGGTGATGGAAAGGTCGGCGGCGGCTACTTCGCCGCCTTCGCACAAGAGCACCGCGCGCTGGATTTCGTTCTGCAACTGGCGGATGTTGCCCGGCCAGTCAAAAGCGGTGAGCCGGTCAATGGCATCGGCCTTGAACCCGTGGATGTCGCGGCTGGCCTGCGCGGCGAAGCGTTTCAAAAAGGCGTTCGCCAGCGGCATGATGTCGTCGCGGCGCTCGCGCAGCGGCGGGAGATGAACGGCAACCGTGCTGATGCGGTAGAACAAATCCTCGCGCAGTCTGCCGCTCTTGATGGCCGCCTCGGGTTTGCGGTTGGTGGAGGCGAGGATGCGGCAATTCATCTGATAGCTGGTTTTGCCGCCGACGGGCCGGACTTCCTGGTCCTGCAACACGCGGAGCAGTTTGCTTTGCGTGTCCACGGGCATCTCAGAAATTTCGTCGAGCAGCAGCGTGCCGTTTTCCGCCTGCCGGAACAGGCCTTCGCGGTCGGCGTGGGCCCCGGTGTATGCGCCTTTGACCGAGCCGAACAATTCGCTTTCAATCAGCTCGCGCGGCAGCGCGGCGCAGTTGATTTTGATGATTTTGTTTTTGCTGCGCGGGCTTAACGCGTGGATGAGGTCGGCGATGACTTCCTTGCCGGTGCCGCTTTCGCCGGTGATGAGCAGCGTGACGTCGCTTGGCGCGACGCGCTCGACGGTGCGGACGACCTCCTGCATGGCCGGGCTGCGGAAAACCGGCGAAGTGCCGCCGCTCATGGTCTCCAGCGCGCGGCGCAGCGTGACGTTTTCATCGCTCTGGTGTTTGCGCTCGATGGCGCATTTCACATCGGCGACCAGCTTTGCGGACGGGAACGGTTTCGGCAGAAAATTATACGCGCCGTGGCGTCCGGCTTCCATCGCCTTTTCCATCGTGCTCTCGCCCGTGATGACGATCACTTCGGAGTCGGGCCACCGTTTCTTGATCAGCGGCAGCAACACCAGCCCGTTGGCGTCCCTCAGGTTCACGTCCAGCACGATCACGTCCGGCTGCGCACCGGCAAAGGCTTTTTGGAGCGCGGCGCCGCTGTCCGCTTCCGTCACGGTAAAATCGGTTTCGAGGCTGGCCTTGAGCCAGCAGCGAAGATCCGCCTCGTCGTCCACAATGAGGACTTTGGCTTTCATTTTTTGCGCTCTTGTTTGCAGGCTTCGACAAACCCGGAAAAAATCGCGCGATGTTCCGGGTGCCGCTCCGTGAGCCGTTCGGGATGAAATTGCACGCCCAACAAAAACGGCATCCGCCTTGATGCGCCGGGTTTCAATTCCATCGCTTCCACGATTCCATCGCTGCTGCGCGCCGCCGCCATAAACGGCCCGGCTGTTTTCAAAACGGCCTGATGATGCGAGCTGTTCACGCCCAATGCCTGCCTGCCGACAATCTTGGCGAGCAGCGAGTTCGCTGTCAACGCGACTTCATGCGTCAGTTGATCCGGCTTGTCCAGCCGCTGATGGTTCAGAGCGCCGGGAACTTGCCGCCGGATGTCCGCGATTAATTGCCCGCCAAACGCGACGTTCAACAACTGATGACCCCGGCAAATCGCCAGCAGCGGCTTGTGCTGGCGGAACACCTCGTCCAGCAAAACCAGTTCGCGCAAATCGCGCCCGCCGCCATCGGGGGTCATGCCGACGGTTTTGCGGACGGCACGCGGCAGGTTTTTGGCGTAAAGATCGGGATTGATGTCGTCGCCGCCGGTGAGCAGCACGCCGTCCGCGCGGCGGACAATTTCCGCGAGCAGCGCGCGGTCGGTCGTCGCCGGCGCCGTGACCGGGATGCCGCCCGCCTGGGTGACGGCAAAATCGTATTTGACCGAGAGGCTGACGGACAAATCGTGGAACTCAACACCGCGTTTTTCGATGCTGGGCGAAACGAGAATCAAGGGCGGCCTGACCATGCGCGAAATGTAAAGTCGTCCGGGAAAATTGTCAGCGGAAAATGGTGGTGCCCTCATTTCAAATGGTGGGTCCGCCGTTGCGGCGGCGCACGACGGTGCTGCCGCACCGCCGTCGCCGAATTGGGACGCTGCCCGTGAGATCGCGGACCGGTTTGTAATTGCGATTGAAGAAAGGCATTAAACCCGAATTCCGAAGTTGAAATGAGGTGTGGCAGCATTGGCTGATGTGGCGGCGGGCGTCCCCACCTGCCGTGGAGCCGGGCTTCCAGCCCGGCGGACAATGCCCTGTTTGTTTTTGTCTGGCCATCACTACTAACAATGCCGTGGCCGAGAAGTTCCGGCAAAGATGACGTGATAACCAAAGCGGCCCTACTTGCCAAATTTGGCAAATTGACCCGCCTTTCATATTCCCGCCGAAAATCTAAATTGGGCGGATGGAAAAGAAACCCGCCCCAACCATCCGCGATTTGTATCCCGATTTCACGGACGAACAACTGGCCGAAGCGGAAGACGCGCACGACAGGTATCTGGCGATAGTGCTGCGTATTTTCGAGCGCATGGAGTCGGAAGCCCCGCCGCACTTTTCGACCGGCGTTTATACTTCTCGCATCTGCCATCTTCCATGGAACTGTGCAAAAACCAGAAGAGGTTTAGTAGGGATGGGGTGAGGAGCGGTTTGTGGCATTTTGAAAGCACATTGGAACAAGCGCATCAGCGCATGAAAAACCCAGAGTCGGAAAATCCGGCGCTCCGGTGGCCGGCGGCAGTTAAAACACTTCCGCCTTCAATCCGGCCACCTGCCGGACGACCTGCGCAATTTGGGAAAGGGTCTTGAGCGGCAGATGCCCGCATTCGTCGTGCGACATGGGGCGGTTGGCGGAATAAATCTGCACCAGGGAAATCTGCGCGCCGTCGGATTTCAATTCCTTGAGCCGTTGCGCGTATTGCTGGATGTCTTCCGCCGACGGCTCCTCGCCGTTGATGGCCGGAAACAGGCTTTGGATGACCACCGGGCGCTGGCGCGCCAGATGCAGGATGTTGGTAAGGATTTTCCCAACCGTCACGTCTTTCAACCGGCAGACCTTGTCCAGGTATTCCTGCGTGCCGCCGTCGAGCTTGACCCAGATTTCGTCCGACTTGGTGAACCGCTTCAGGCTTTCCTGGACCTGCGAACGGTCCAGTCCCGTGGCGTTGGTGATGAGCACGATTTTGAAGAACGGAAATCCGCCCAGCGCGCGGATGTGAACGACGGCCTGCACGACTTCGGCAAAATGGGGCGACAGTGTCGGTTCGCCGTCACCGCTCAATGCCACATGACGCAACCGCAACAACTCGTCCGACAACGACTGGTATTGGGGATGTTCCCGCAGTCTGCCTTGCCGGATATGGTCGAGCGTCCGGTGGAGTTCCGCGGCCATCACACCCACGTCAAGCGCGGACTGTCCGGGCGGCGTGTCGCGGTTCACCTCGCAATACAGGCAATCGAAGTTGCACCGCTTGTCGGGGTTCATGTTCACGCCCATTGTAAGGCCGCGCGCCCGCGGTGAAATCACCGCGTAGACAAAGCGGTTGTCGAGAAAATCACGCGGCCGGTCAAAGGCGATTTCGCGCACCGCCGGATGCCGTTTTCTTTCCGGCAATCCGTTCGCCGTCAGAATTTTGTCAGTAGTTTCTTCCACAACGTTCACATGAAACACTAAACGCAGACCGGCCTGGGGACTACACGGTTATTGCCAAAAACTTGACATGACTTGTGGAAGCGGCGGCGGGACTTTGCAGGCAATCACGGCATTCCGGCCCGCGGATTTCGCAGATTTTGGCAAATAAGAGACATCTTTTGGTAATGTGGCCGTTTCCTTTGGAAGCGGGCGGCTTTTGTTGTAAGCTTGAGGCATGAATGTAAAAAATGACCGGGCCGCCTGGCTGAAAGGCGGCGACACGCTTTGCTCCATCATCCCACAACCGCCGCCGGGAAAAACCTGGCGACTCGTGCTCCTGGGCGCCCCGGGCGTCGGCAAGGGAACGCAGGCGGAGCTGCTGGCGGAACGGCTCGGCGCCTGTCACCTGTCCACCGGCGATGTTTTTCGCGCGGCCAAATGCCTTGCGGACGGGGAAAGAAGCCCCGCGCTGGATCATGCGCTGGGATTCATGCGCCGCGGCGAACTGGTGCCGGACGAAATCGTGCTGGACATGGTGGGCGAGCGCGTGTGCTGCCTGCGATGCTGCGGCGGTTTTCTGCTCGACGGTTTCCCTCGCACCGTCGCGCAGGCGGAGTCGCTGGAGCGGCTGGTGCATCGGGAGAAGCTGGGGCTGATGGCGGTGCTCAACTATGAATTGCCGATTGACGAAATCGTCGCGCGCCTCGGTGGACGGCGCACCTGTTCCGGCTGCAAGGCCGTCTTTCACGTCACGGGCCGGCCGTCCCGCGTGGAAGGCGTCTGTGATCATTGCGGCGGGAAATTGATCCAGCGCGAAGACGACCGTCCCGAAGCCATCCGCGTGCGCATGGAAGCCTACGAAAAAAGCACCCGGCCTCTGATTGAATTTTACCGGCAGCGCGGATTGCTGGTTTCAATCTCGGCGGGAGACACCCCCGCCGAGACCTTCCGGCGCACGATGACGATGCTCAACGACGTGGTCGCCCACTTAACAAATTCGCGGTAGCTGCTCGCCGCCCGCCATGTCGAGAATGCGTTGAACGCCAATCGCGCTTTTCAGGAGGACTTTTGCCGGATGTCCGCCGGCCGCTTTGCCGATCACGCAAGCCTTCGAGCCGTCTGACAGCGCCCGAAGAATGGCCAGCGCGCGCCCGGCATCGCGCTCCGGGATGAACGCGGCAAACCGGCCTTCGCACGCGACTTGAAGCGGATCGAGTCCGAGCATTTCACACGCGGCGTGAACGTCCTCGCGCACCGGGATCAGTTTTTCCTCGACGAGCAATGTCAGGTTTGCGGCCTCGGAAATTTCGTTCAGCGCGCTCGTCAATCCGCCGCGCGTCAAGTCGCGCAGGCAATGAATTTCAATGCCGGCGCGCAGCAGTTCCAGAACCGCGTCCGCCACCGGCGCGGAATCGCTTTCAATCTTGCTCTCAAATTCCAGCCCTTCGCGCAAGGCCATGATGGCCATGCCGTGCCGCCCCACGTCGCCGTTGACCAGAATGACATCGCCGGGCCGCGCGTTTTGCGGCGCGATTTTTTGTTCGTGTTCGATGATGCCAACGCCGGCGGTGTTGATGAACAGCCCGTCGCCCTTGCCCTTGTCCACCACCTTCGTGTCGCCGGTGACAATTTGCACGCCGCACTTTTTCGCCGCGTCACGCATCGAGCAGACAACTTTCCAGAGCGTTTCCATCGGCAGCCCTTCCTCAATGATGAACGCGCTGCTCAAATAAAGCGGCCGCGCGCCGGTCATGGCGAGGTCGTTGACCGTGCCGTGAACGGCCATCGAGCCAATGTCGCCGCCGGGAAAAAACAGCGGATGCACGACGTAGGAATCTGTTGTGAACGCGATTTTTTTTCCGGTCAATTCCATCACCGCAGCGTCGTGCCGGGTTTCCAGCAGCGGATTGCGGAACGCTTCCAGAAACATCCGGCCGATGAGTTGATGCATCAGCCTGCCGCCGCCGCCGTGCGCGAGCAAAATGTGCGGATATTGCGAAATCGGGACCGGACAAGCGCCGGAAAATTCAACTGGTTTTTGCGAACTCATTTTATTTTCCCGCAAGGGGGTCAGGCTGACGGCGATACCGGTAATACGCCGCGCACGCGCCTTCGCCCGAAACCATCGGCGCGCCAAGCGGACGTTCCGGCGTGCATTTCACCCCAAAAGCCGGACATTCGTGCGGTTTGATCTGGCCCTGCAAAACCAGGCCGCTCAAGCATTCGGAAGATTCCTCGACGCGGGATTCGGCGACGCCGAATTTTTCCCCGGCGTCGAACGCGGCGTATTCATCATTCAAGCCAAGCCCGCTTTGCGGAATTTCACCGATGCCGCGCCACTTGCGCGGAACGACTTTGAAAATCTTTTTGATCAGTTCCTGCGCCGGCTGGTTGCCTTCGCGGCGGACGGAACGCGCATACTGGTTTTCCACCTCGGCGCGGCCGGATTCGAGCTGTTGCACCGTCATCAGCACGCCCTGCAAAATGTCCAGCGGCTCGAAGCCGGTGACGACAATCGGCACGCGGCATTTTTTCGCAATGGGAAAATATTCCTCGAAACCCATCACCGTGCAGACGTGGCCGGCCGCTAAAAATCCCTGCACCCGGCAATTGGGCGATGACATCAATGTCTCGATGGCCGGCGGCACGAGCACGTGCGAGACGAGCATCGAAAAGTTTCCCAAATTTTTTCGCGCGGCTTGATGGATCGCCATCGCCGTCGCGGGCGCGGTGGTTTCAAAACCAACACCGAAGAAAACGATCTCCTTCGCCGGATTTTGTTCGGCAAGCTTCACGGCGTCGAGAGGTGAATAGACGATGCGCACATCGCCGCCCTTTGCCTTGACCGAAAGCAGGTCTGTGGCGCTTCCCGGCACGCGCAACATGTCGCCGAACGAGGTGAAAATGACGTTCGGACGCGCGGCGATTTCCAGCGCCTTGTCAATCATCTCCAGCGGTGTCACGCACACCGGGCAGCCCGGTCCATGAATGAGCGTGATTTCCTCCGGCAGCAGCTCGTCAATGCCGAATTTGACGATGGCGTGCGTCTGCCCGCCGCAAATTTCCATGATTTTCCATGGTCGCGTCGTGACCCGGTGGAGTTCGCGCGCAAATTGCCGGGCGAGTCCGGCATCGCGGTATTCGTCCAGAAATTTCACGGCTCGCCCTCCTTCAGATCGCCCAGTTCCTCGATTTGCTTCAGATATTCAAAGACTTTTTGCGCCTCATCCTCGTCCACCCGGCTCAAGGCAAAACCGACATGCACGATGACGTAATCGCCGACCCTGGCCTCCGGCACATAGGCAAGGCTGGCTTCCTTCAGAATGCCGCCGAAATTGATCTTCCCCATGCGCGACAGCGGATTGTCGCCGGAGATGCTTTCAATCCTTCCTGGAATAGCGAGGCACATTTGGCGGTAATCTACTCTTTTTTGCGCCGCGCGGCAACGACTTGTCCCAGCGCGATGCCGCCATCGTTGGGCGGCACGCGCTGATGCCAATACGGCTGGAAACCCTCCGCCCGCAAACGCCGCAAGGCGCGTCCGGTCAAATAACGATTTTGAAAACAACCGCCGGAAAGCGCGACGCGCTTTTCTCCAATGAGTTTTGCAACGTCAACAATCGCCCAAGCAAGCGCGTTGTGGAATTTTGCGGAAATCTCGCCAAGACGAGCGCTGCGTTCCACGTCCGATAAAATCCCTTCAACCATCGGCGACCAATCCAGAACGAGTGACGGGTGACGAGTGACGAGTGACAGGGTGTAACGTTCATCCGTTTCAATGCCATCCAGCGCAAATTCCAATTCCATGGCCGACTGTCCTTCGAAGCGCATTTGCTGGCGGAGATTGATGAGCGAGGCAACGGAGTCAAACAGCCGGCCCATGCTCGACGTGACCGGCGAATTCAGTTTTTTTGCGAGCATTGTTTTCAAGGCAGTTAGTTCCGTTCTTGTGAAGGCGGCGACCGGCGGCAGATTTTTTCGCGCGAAAACCGCGTCGCCGGACATTTCGTAAAGCAACCCCATCGCGGCACGGCGCGGTTCCTTCACCGCCGCATCTCCACCGGGCAGTCGAAATGGACGCAGATGCGCAATGCGTTCGATATATTTGTCCGTGACCAGGAAAAATTCCCCGCCCCAAATCGTGCCGTCCAAGCCATAGCCCGTGCCATCCCAGACAACACCGAGCAATGGAGGTTCAAGCTCATTGTCCGCCATGCACGACAAGACATGGGCGATGTGATGCTGGACGCCAATAAATTTTGGACTGCGGTAGCAAGCGGAGCGCGACACCGCTTTTGCTAGCGGCGCATTACCTTCGACGCATTCAAAAGTGCCGTCGCCACGGTGCTCTGCCGGCGCAGTCCAGGACATCTCATTTGCATACTTCGTCGAGAGATAATCCGGGTGCAAATCCGCCGCGATGATTTCCGGTTTCGCGTCGTAAAGCTTTTCAAAATCGGCGATGACGCGGCGGAAGGCGTTGTTCGCCGGCTCCGTTTCCAGATCGCCAATGTGCTGGCTGATGAAAACCTGCCTGCCAATGGCAAGCGCGACGGAGTTTTTCAAATGCGCGCCAACGGCCAGTACAATTTTGGACTTTGGATTTTGGACTTTGGGATCCAGTTGAACCGGCAGCGGCGCATAGCCGCGCGCCCGGCGCAAAATCATCTCGCGGTCGAGCATCACGCGCCCGATGGAATCGTCCACGTGCCGGACAATGGGGCGGTTGTGAACCAGGAACAAATCCGCAATCCCGGCGAGCCGTTCCAGCGCTTCGCGTTCATCGGTGCAAATCGGCTCGTCGCTCAAATTGCCGCTCGTGGCGACGACGGGGAAACCAAGTTCCGCCATCAACAGATGATGCAGCGGGTTCGACGGCAGCATCGCGCCGAGGTTGGGATTGCCCGGCGCGCAGGAATTTCCGGTTTCCGGTTTCCGGTTTCCGGTTTTTTTCAGCAAAACAATCGGCGCTTCGGGCGAACGGAGCAAACGTTCTTCCAGCGGCGAAATTTCGCAACCGGATTTTGCGCTTTCGAGCGATGGAAACATCAGGGCGAATGGTTTTTCATCGCGATGCTTCCGTTCGCGGAGACGTTTGATCGCGGCTTCGTTTCGCGCGTCCGCCATCAAATGAAATCCGCCGATGCCTTTGACGGCAACGATTTTTCCTTCACGAATCGCTTTGGCGGCGACGAGCAAGGCGTCGTGGTCCCGCGATAAAGTAGCGCAGACGTCTCGTCTGCCCGGCACAGACGGGACGCCTGCGCTGCCTTGCCACAATTCCAAATGCGGCCCGCAAACCGGACAGGCGTTTGGCTGCGCGTGGAAACGGCGGTCACGCGGGTTGTCGTATTCGGCTTGGCATTGCGGACACATTGTGAATGGCTTCATCGAGGTGTTCGCGCGGTCGTAAGGCAGCGATTCGATGATGCTGAAACGCGGGCCGCAGTTCGTGCAATTTGTGAACGAATAACGATGACGGCGGTTTTTCGGATCAAAAATTTCGCGGAGGCAATCGGGACAGGTGGCAATGTCCGGTAACACCAGCGCGGTCTTGCCGCCGCCGGTTTCGCTGGCGCGGATTTCAAATATTTTACAGCCGGCGGCATCAAGCCAAGAGGATTCCAAACTTTGAATGAAACTGCGGACGGGTTTTTCGGTTTCAAGGCGGAGCAGAAATGTTTCGAGCGCGGAACGCGCCCCTTCGACTTCGATGAAAACGCCCTGTGGAGAATTGTTGACCCAGCCGGCGAGCTGAAGTTCCGTGGCGAGCCGGAATACAAATGGCCGGAAGCCAACACCCTGCACCGCGCCGCGGACGATGATTTTCAGCCGGGCGTGGCCGGGGTTCGCTTGACCGCGATTCATGCTCGAATTCTGCCCGAACCGGCGGTAAATTAAAAGCTGCGGATGGATTTGCAGTCCGTCGCGGACGATGCACGAAGTTTCGATCATGGAAGACGCGGTGCGGATGGCGGTGGAAGCTGCGAAGTCGGCGGGCGCAAGCCGCGTGCTGGCGTTGCGCCTGCGCGTGGGCGCGTTGAGCGGCGCGGCGCCGGAGGCCCTGCGGTTTGCGTTCGACGTGGTTTGCCGCGATACCATTGCCGAGGGCGCGAGCCTGGAAATGGTGTCCGTTCCCGCCGCGGGCTGGTGCCCGGTTTGCCGCGCGGAATTTGAATGCGCGGATTTCATCAACGAATGTCCCCGCTGCCATAATCCGAACGGCGAGTTGCGGCGCGGGCGGGAACTGGAAATCGCCTCGGTGGAGATAAATTGAATCTCTGAATCGTGGCAGCCGGCGCAAGCCGGCTCTGACTTCGTGTGATAAAATGAAGTGGACTGACGTCCGCTGCTACAAAAAACTATTTTATGTGCAAAGAATGCGGATGCGGTCTCGGCGGCGGCGACGTGAAAATCGGCGGCCATTCCCACGACCACGGGCATGACCATCACCACGAACACGAACACTCGCGTGGCGGCAAAACATTAAGCCTGAACCTCTCGCTGCTGGAGAAGAACGCCCGGCTGGCGGAGCGGAATCGCGGCTTCTTCCGCGCCAAAAACCTGCTGGTGCTCAACGTGGTTTCCTCGCCGGGTTCGGGCAAAACGACGTTCATCCGCGAAACGGCGGCGAAACTCGCGGGCCGGTTGCGCGTGGGCGTGATTGTCGGCGATCTCGCGACGGACAATGACGCCGCGCGGCTGCGCACCGCCGGAATTCCCGTGGTGCAAATCACCACCGGCACGGTCTGTCATCTGGACGCCGAAATGGTTTCCAAGGCCGCCGCGCAACTGGACCTGGATAAGTTTGATGTGCTGGTGATTGAAAACGTCGGCAACCTGGTTTGTCCCGCTGATTATGATTTGGGCGAGGATTTGCGCGTGGTGCTGCTGTCCGTCACGGAAGGCGAGGACAAGCCGCTGAAATATCCGCCGATGTTCCATTCGGCGCACGTCGCGGTGGTGACGAAAAGCGACATGGCGGTGGCGGCGGGGTTTAACCGCGAACTGGCATTGCGGAATCTGGAGCGCATAAGCCATCACGCGCGGATTTTTGAACTGTCGGCAAAAACCGGCGACGGCATGAAAGCATGGTTGGATTTTCTGGTGCAGCAGCGGGCGGCTTGATTTCAACCACGGATTACCACGGATTAATGGCGGCAAAAGAGCGCGGAGAACGCAGAAAATTTCTCCCTCTCCGCGCCGGGGAGAGGGCCGGGGGAGATGCATTCAACCGCTAATTTCACGAATTGCCGCGAATTGAAATTGCGTTGAAGTCGCCACGGAAATTAGCCCGGCGTTGGTGCGCTGATGCGGCAGTCCATCTTCAGCCGATTGGCAAGCTACGAAGACACCAATGATGCCGAACGGCTCTCGGCTGATCCCACGATGCGGCATGTGGTTGGCGGGCGGGCCACGGAACGCACGGCAGCCTCCACCAGCCAAATGGGACGGTTCGAGACCGAAGTATTGACGCAGCGAGGCAACATGTGGGAGTTGACGAAGCTGTCAGGTAAATGGATTGACCGGCTGCGGGAATGTCAGCCGATGCGGGAACTGATTTTGGACATGGACAGTTCCGTGAGCGAGACCTACGGCGACCAGGAAGGCACTGCCTACAACGAACATTTCGGCTGCACCTGCTACCATCCGCTGTTTTGCTTCAATCAGTTTGGCGACGTGGAGCAGTTCCTATAATATGGATTTGAATCCAAAAGTGGCGCAAGCAAATGAAATTGACGAGTTGAGAAAACTTTCGACTGAAAGGTTGATCATTTGGATTGTTGGTCGCAGCAAGGAAATCAGTCTCAAACTTACACCGGAAGAAATCGTGTTGGAATGTTGGTTGATTAACCCAGAAAAGCATTTATTGCGCGGTTATCGACACGTCAGGTGGTTCGTCTTCAAACTGCGGCGAATGAGCTTGCCCTTCACGCGGAATTGGGCAAAATAAACTTGTGACGGCTTGTAGCGGATCAGATTCACGCAAGGTGTTTTTTGCCAGAGGGAGTCTTTGTCCGGTTTTTCGGGTGCAATCACGATACCAGTATCAGATTGTTAAACGATGAAACAAAAGGCCTCATTAAGACCTGTGTTTATCAATGTCGGGGCGTAGCGTAGCCTGGTAGCGCGCTTGTTTCGGGTACAAGAGGTCGTGAGTTCGAATCTCACCGCCCCGACCATTTTTGATTTCCAATTGGCGATTTCCGATTTTAAAATTCATGCGGATAATCAGGAAAATCTGATTGTCCGGTTCCGTTCCATCGTCGAACCGCTCGATTTGGCGGAACTTTTTCAAAAACCGCGGCCGTTGGAAGTTGAACTCGGCTGCGGCGACGCCTCGTTCCTCGTTGAATACGCCCGGCGGAACCCGGAAAGGAATTTCATCGGGGTCGAACGCCTCCTCGGTCGCATCCGAAAACTTGACCGCAAGGGCCGTCGTGCCGGGCTGGCCAATCTGCGCGGCGCGCGCATCGAGTCATCGTATTTTTTGCAATATCTCCTGCCGCCCCGTTCCGCCGTGGCGTTGCACATTTATTTTCCCGACCCGTGGCCGAAGAAAAAGCACCGCAAACACCGGCTAATCGGCGGAAACTTTCCGGCGCTCGCCCGCACCGCGCTCGCGTCCGGCGGCGCGGTTTATTTGCGAACGGACGACGCGGATTATTTCCAGCAGATGACGGAGGTGTTCGCGGGGAGCGGGGAATTTCAAAAAGTTGAAACTCCGGAGGAACTGACGGAATTGCCCACAGATTTCGAGCGGGAATTTCGCGCAAGCGGCGTTCAAACTTTGCGCGCAGCGTATCAAAAACAGCAGGAGCCGATGTAAGGAGGTTCTAAAATTTCAAGATTTTTGATTCCGACTTGAAAAACGAGCCTCGTGACCTCGGCTCCTGCTAAATTTTCACACGTCAATCACCGGCTTGTCATCATCGTCGCTTGAATTTTTCGGCGGCGGCGGACGGTGGTGCCGGACAGTGACACGCGCGCCGCCAGTCAGGACGTTCAGCGCGACGGACACGATGCTGATAATGAGCGCGCCCAGAAACGCGTAACCGAAACTGTCCACATAGAAATTTGGGTTGAGCAGAAAACCGACGAAATAGAGCAGCAGCGCATTGATGACGAGGGTGAACAGACCGAGCGTGAAAATCAGCAGTGGAAGCGCCAGCAGCATCAAAACAGGCCGGACGAAGGCGTTTAAAATGCCCAGCAGCAGCGCCGCGATCACCAAAACCCCGTTGCTTTCACAATGGATGTGGCCGCGCAAAATCAACACTGCCAGCGCCACCGCGAGGGTGTTGACGATCCAGCTTTGCAAAAAGCGCAAAAGTTTTTTGGTGCCAGGCTGCATGGTTTTCGCCGAAAATCGGTGTCCTCAAAATGCGCCAGCCCGCCGGCAAAAACAAGAAACGTTTTTGGTGGATTCCCGGTCGCAACCCTTGTAGTCTGTTCACGTCCTATGAAAACTTTCCTGGTTTTACTGGAGGCATTGTTTATCGCGGCGATTCCTGCTTCCGCCGAAAGCGTGATTGCTCCCGGCGCAACACTTCAAAAACTCGCGGGCGATTTCAAGTTCACCGAAGGCCCGACGTGCGACAAATACGGAAATGTGTTTTTCGTTGACCAGGACAACAACCGCATCATGGAGTGGAGCGCGGACGGGAAACTGTCCACGTTCATGCAGCCGTCCGGCTACGCGAACGGTATGTATTTTGACGCAAAGGGCAATCTCATCGCCTGCTGCGACGAGCACAATCAACTTTGGTCCATCGCGCCCGACAAAACCGTGACGGTGCTTGTCACCAATTATCAGGGCAAATATCTCAATGGCCCGAACGATGTCTGGATCGCGCCCAACGGCGCGATGTTCATCACCGATCCTTTTTACAAGCGCACCTGGTGGGATCACACCACGATGGCGCTCACGAACCAGGAGGTTTTTTATCTTTCGCCCGACCGCAAAAACCTCGTGATGGTGACGGATGATTTGAAAAAGCCCAATGGCATCACCGGCACGCCGGATGGAAAAAACCTGATTGTCTCGGACATCAGCGCCGGCCAGACATGGCGCTATAACATCCAACCCGACGGCTCGTTGACGGATAAAACTCTCATCTGCACGCTCGGCTCGGACGGCATGACGATTGACACGGAGGGAAATCTATATCTGTGCGGCCGGGGCGTGACCGTTTTCGACAAGACCGGAAAACAAATTGACCACATTGACGTGCCGGAACAATGGACGGCGAATGTTTGTTTCAGCGGCAAAGACCGCAAAACACTTTTCATCACGGCCACCCATTCGCTGTATTCGATTCAACTCCGCTTCAGTGGCGCAAATCCCTCGAAGTGAGGCAAGACATAAGCTGGCTCATTCGACGCTTTCCGGATGGTTCTCCAACGGTTCGGCTTTTGACCTTTTCAGGTTCTTGAGAAGGGAAGACCAATATGAAAGCTATGCCAGAAGGATTAAGAGACTCAGAATCCATGAACCAAAAGGCCGAAAGATGATGAGTGCCAGGAAGGGCAGAGAAAGCAGGAGATAACCGACAGGAATCAGCAGGCTGTTTCGCAGTCGGTCACAAGTGCCGTTTCGGAAAACTTCACCCTCGGAGAAAACCTGGACGTAGGGCATAAGGTTGTTGTAAGGGCCGACCGCTCTCCCGCAATGACTGCAAAACCATGCGTCCGACGGTTGCGGGGTTGAGCAATGAGGGCAAACCTCCTGCGCATCCGGTTCCGATAACTTTTGTTCAGTTTCAGCGTCCCACGGATCCGGTCTGACTGGCGTTTCACGGATCCAAACGATGAATCTCCACAAGACGGCAAGCCCCAGGCCGCCCACGGCAAATCCGCCGATGATCAAATTTGGATCGCTGGCCGCAAGCATAAGAACTGATGCAATTTCTCATGCTGTCGCCGCCTGTCAAGAGTGGTTAAAGGTCGCGCGGCTTACTTTCGTAACCGCCGGTTGCCCGCCTTCCGGTAACTCCCGGTTTCTGGCTTGCCGCCGTCAATCATGCGCTTGAGTTCCTTGATCTGGTCGCGGAGCAGGGCGGCTTTTTCAAATTTCAAATCCTC
>Ga0181520_10006908_pt1 | contig 17042 bp, 14 predicted proteins | sample PEATcosm2014_Bin_29_FD_132451 | JGI IMG/M metagenome (GOLD analysis project Ga0181520, IMG submission 132451) | Peatland microbial communities from MTU Mesocosm Facility, Houghton, MI, USA - PEATcosm2014_Bin02_30_metaG | ecosystem: Environmental > Terrestrial > Soil > Wetlands > Peat | place... | reverse complement strand
TCCGGGCTGACGTAGACCGCGGCGAAGCTGGTGTGCCGGCGCTTGGCCGAATCGAAGGGCGAGATCCGCACCAGCCGGTGCACCCCGGCCTCGGCCCGCAGGTAGCCGTAGGCATAGGGCGCGTTCACCATGAAGGTGGCGCCCTTGATGCCGGCCTCGTCGCCGTCCTGGTAGTCCAGCATCTCGGTCTTCCAGCCCTTGGTCTCGCAGTAGCGCAGGTACATGCGCAGCAGCATGGCGGCCCAGTCGCAGCTCTCGGTGCCGCCGGCGCCGGGGGCGATGGCGACGATGGCGTTGTTGGCATCCAGCTCCCCGGACAGCATCATGCGCAGCTCCGAATCGTCCAGATCCTTGCGCAGCTGGGCCTCCAGGGCCTCGGCCTCGAGCAGCATCCCGGCGTCGTCCCGGGACAGCTCCAGCGCGGTGCCCAGGTCGTCGAGCTCCCCGGCCAGGCGCTTGGCCAGGGCGATGGCGTCGGTGATGGCGCCGCGCTTCTTGAGGATGGGCTTGGCGGCTTCGGGCGCATCCCAGAAGCCGGGGGCGGCGGTTTCCTCTTCTATCTGCTCCAATTCAAGCAACTTGCGATCGGGATCCAGGTGGCTGTAGAGTTGCGCCACCCTTGGTTCCAGTTCATTCTTGGCCCGTACCAGGCTCTCAAAGTCCATGTCCCATCCATCAGCAGCGGCCGCGCGGGTAAGGCCGGCCTACTACTTTAACGCGGCTCGCCGTGATCCCAAGGTATCCTTGGGGCATGGCCGAGACGATGCCCGCTCCCAGCGACGACCTGGAGCCCACCCTGCGTGGGTTCATGGGCCTTGGCGACGGCAACCTGGGCTACGCCCGCTGGGACCTCCCCGCGCCCCGGGGCCGGGTGGTCATCAGCCACGGCTACGGCGAGCACGGCGAGCGCTACCGCCATACCGCCCAGTGGCTGAACCGGGAGGGCTGGTCGGTTTCCGCCATGGACCACCGCGGCTTCGGCCGGAGCGGCGGCATCCGCGGCGACGCCGCGGGCATCCAGGGCCATGTGGAGGACCTGACCTTTTTCCTGCGCCAGGAGCGCGCCCATGACGCCGAGTCCGGTGCGGCCTTGCCCCAGGTCCTGCTGGGGCACAGCTTTGGCGGCCTGTTGGCGCTGCTGGCGCTGCTCTGGCACCCGGAAACCATGGATGCCCTGATCGTCACCAGTCCGGCGCTCAAGCTGCGGGACCTGCCGCCGCCCCTGAAGGTCCTGCGCCAGCTGCTCACCTGGCTGGCCCCGCACCGCCCGCTGTCCCTGCCCGGGGACAAGGCGCAGGTCTGCTCGGATCCGGCCATGGTCCAGCATTATCTGGAAGATCCCTTGTGCCATCAATTCGTTACCGCCGGCTTCCTGGCGGCGATGCTTTCGGGCCAGCGCGAGCTGCTTCCCTTCGGGGCCGAGCTGGACCGCCCCATCCTGCTGCTGGACGCGGGCAGGGACACCGTCACCGACCCGGACGGGGCGGAAGCCCTGTGGTCCGCCGTCCGTCCCGGCCTGCTGCGCCGGCACCGCCTGGAAGGCTCCTTCCATGAGATCCTGCATGACCTGGACCGGGCCCAGGCGGAACGGCTCGCCGGCCAGTGGCTGGATGACCTGTTCCCCCTGGAAGCGGCAGTCCCGGCCCAACCCTCCGCCCTGTTCAAATAAGCAAGGGAAATCCATGACCCACCGATACGCCATGTCCATCTTCCTGCCGGTCCTCCTGCTCCTGGGCGGCGGCCTGGCCTGCTCCAAGAAGCCGAGCACGGCGCCGGACCCGTACCGCAACAAGACGGCTCCAGAACTGCTGGCCAGTGGCGAGATGTACATGCAGAACGGCAAGTGGGAGGATGGGCGCAAGATGCTGCGCAGCATCGAGGAGCGGCTGCCGTCGTCCAAGGAATTCCCCGCGGCCAAGCTGCTCATCGCCGACAGCTTCTTTTTCGGCTCCTCGACCTCCTACCCCGAAGCCATGGTGGAGTACAAGAGCTACCTGAACTACTTCCCCCGGTCCGACCGGCGCGACTACGCCCTGTTCCGCATCGCCCTCTGCCACTACGCCACCATCGAGAACGCCGAGCGGGACCAGGCCGAGACCCGGAAGGCCATGGAGGCCTTCCAGGACCTGCTGCGGGAAGCGCCGGGCTCGGTCTACGCGGTGGACGCCAAGGCCAAGATCACCCAGTGCTGGCGCCGGCTGGCCGAGTCGGAACTGATGGTCGGCATCTTCTACGTGAACAGCTTCAGCTTCGGCCCCGCGGAACGCCGGCTCAAGGGCCTGCTCGACACCTATCCCGACTACGTGGACCGCGAACGGGCCTACTTCTTCCTGGCCGAAGCCTTGCGCAAGAAGGCGCTGGAGCGTGACCAGGTCACCGCCTTCCAGAAGGAATACCTGGCCAAGATCGAGAAGGAGGACCTGTCCAAGCTGAGCAAGGAGGAGACCGCCCAGTACCAGGAGGCGCTGAAGGCGTACGCCGACGGGGAGACCGCCAAGAACCGGCTGGAAGCCAGGAGCTACTACCAGAAGCTGGTGGAAAGCTATCCCACGAGCACCTGGGCAGCCCGGGCCAGCGACCGGCTGGTGGAGATGGGCCAGAGCGGGCTCAAGGAAGAGCTGGACAGCTAATACATCTACTTCGAAGCCACCCGCCGGTGACTGCGGCTGCCGCCGTCACCGGAGGGGGACCACCCGGTCAGGAATGCTTGAAGAAGCTGACCAGGGCCTGGGCAACTTCTTCCCGCATGGCTTCGGTCATCTCGGGGTAGACCGGGAGGCTCAGCACTTCCTGGGCGGCGAGTTCGGATTCCGGCAGCTGGCCTTTGCGGTAGCCCAGGTCCTTGAAGCAGGGCTGCTCGTGCAGGCAGATGGGATAATAGACGGCGCAGCCGATGCCCAGGGCCTTGAGGTGCGCCTGCAGCGCGTCGCGCCGGCCGCCCTTGACCCGGATGGTGAACTGGTTGTAGATGTGCCGGCCTTCCGGAACGCGTTCCAGGGGCAGCGCCATCCGCTCCTGGGGAATGCCCTGGAGCCGGTCGATGTACCACTGGGCGTTGCGCCGCCGGCCGGCGTGCCAGCCTTCCAGCATGGGCAGCTTGGCCCGGAGCACCAGGGCCTGGAATTCGTCCATCCGGCCGTTCATGCCGATCTCATGGTGCACGTAGACCGGCTCCATGCCGTGCACCCGCATGCGCCGGACCCGGGCCGCCAGGGCCTCGTCCTCGCGCACCAGGGTCATGCCGGCGTCGCCGAAGGCGCCCAGGTTCTTGGTGGGGTAGAAGCTGCAGCCGGTCAGGTCGCCGAATTGGCCGGCGGATCTGCCCCAGCCCCTGGCGCCCAGGGATTGGCAGGCGTCCTCGATGACCGGCACCCCATGCCTGGCGGCCACGGCCATGATCGCCGGCATCTCGGCCAGCTGCCCGAACAGATGGACCGGCATGATGGCCTTGGTGCGCGGGGTGATGGCGGCCTCCACCAGGCTGCCGGTGGCGTTGAAGGTGGCGGGGTCCAGGTCGATGAACACCGGCTTGGCGCCGGTGCGGGCGACCACGCCGGCGGTGGCGAAGAAGGTGAAGCTCGGGATGATTACTTCATCGCCTTGCCCCACGCCCAGGGCCATGAGGGCCACCAGCAGGGCGTCGGTGCCGCTGGACATGCCGATCGCCGACTTGGCTCCGGAATAGGCCGCCAGCTCCGCCTCCAGGCCCTTCACGTTCTCGCCCAGGATGAAGCTGGAACGGTCGATGAGGCCGGACAGACCCTGAAGGATCTGGTCCTTCACCGAGGCATTCTGGGGGGCGAGTTCTAGCATGGGAACGGACATGTAAGCTCCAGGCAACCCACCATCATAACCCCCGTCCGGGGGCGCCAGGCGGCGCGTTGTGATCCAGATTGACGGGAGCCCCGGCCGGGCCTGAAGATGAGTACCATGGCGAAAGTGTTGGTGATCGACGACAGCCGAGTGATGTGCCTGTACCTTCGCAGGGTACTGGAGCGTCAGCAGTATGCCGTCGAGGAATGGCTGCCGCCCTCGGCCATGGAGATCGGCGACTACATCCTGGCGACCGCCCCCGACCTGGTGCTCACCGACTACCAGATGCCCGGCTGCAGCGGCGCCACGGTGGCGCGCATGGTCATGAAAGCCAAGCCGGGCCTGCCGGTCATCGTCATCACCGCGAACCGGGACGAGGACGTGGCGGCCACCTTGCGCAAGTTCCAGGTGGTGGACATCCTGCACAAGCCGGTCGGCGCGGACACCCTGCTGGCCGCCGTGGGCAAGGCCATCGGCAACGCCTGACTGCTGTGCCGCCGGGGAAAATGTGCCAATCTAGGGATTGCTCACAAGGGAGGTTGCATGTTCCGGCGTTTGGACGATTTCAGGAAAGCCTGGACCGAAGAGGCCAAGCACACCGTTGCGGTGCTGGAGGCCATTCCGGACCCGGCCCTGGGCGCCGCGATCACCCCCGGGCACCGGGACCTCCGCCGCCTGGCCTGGCATCTGGTCGAATCCGCCATCGAAATGCCCACCCACATGGGGCTCACCATCCCCGGGGCGGAGCTGGTCAAGGGCGGCTTCATCGGCCCCCCGCCCGCCGGCATGCAGGCCATCATCGAGGCCTACAGCGCGGCTTCCGATGCCCTGCTGAAGGGGATCGAGAACTGGTCCGACGCCGACCTGGAGCGGGACGACGAGATGTACGGCGAGATCTGGAAGCGCGGCCATGGCCTGATGGTGCTGCTGGTGCACCAGACCCACCACCGGGGCCAGATGACCGTGCTCATGCGCCAGGCCGGGCTGCTGGTGCCTTCGATCTACGGCCCGGTCAAGGAAGGCTGGTCCGCCTACGGGGTCGAGCCGCCTAAAGTCTGAAGAGCTTGCGCCGCAGCATGGCCAGCGTGGACCGGGCCTCGGGGACCCGGAGCGCGAACAGCAGGCCGGCATAGACCAGGGAGCAGAGGGTGATCAGGGGCAACAGCCGCAGGCTGGTGGGCCCGAGCCCGCGGAACCGGTCCAGGTCCATCCACCGGGCCCCTGCCCAGGCCAGGGCGCCCATGAGGCCGGCGGCCAGGGCCATGACCAGCCAGCCGCCCAGCACCTCATGGTACGGCAGCCGGCCCATGCGCCGGCGCAGGGCCATGGTGAGGAACAGCAGCCCAGCCAGGCTGGCCACGCCGTTGGCCAAGGCGATCCCGGCGGTGCCCAGGGGGCCCATCAGGGCGATGGAGGCGGCGACGTTCACCATGACCCCGAACAGGGCGGCGTAGGCGGGCATTTTATAGTCCTTGAGGGCGTAGAGGCACTGGGCGGCGATGCGGCCGGTGGCGATGAACAGCAGGCCCACCGCCTGGAACGCCAGGGTGTGGGCGGTCCAGGCCACGGCCGCCGAGCCGTAGCGCCCGGTCTGGAAGATCACGGCGATGATCGGCCCGGCCAGCACGCCCATCCCCACCGCCGCGGGGATCACCAGCACGGCCGTGCCGCGCAGGGCCCCGGCCAGACTGGCGCGGAGCCCGGGGCTGTCCCCGGCCTCCACCAGCCGGCTCATGGCCGGCAGGCTCACGGTGGCCACGCTGGCGGTGAAGATCCCCAGGATCATCTCGCCCATCATGTTGGAGTTGAACAGCACGGTCTGGGCGCCCACCGCCAGCTGGGAAGCCAGGATGGTGGAGATGACCACATTGATGGGGTGGATGCCGGTGCCCATCAGTCCCGGGGCCATGCGTTTCAGCGCGCTGCGCACCCCCGGGTGGCGCAGGTACATGCCCCAGCGGATGCCGAAGCCCAGGCGGCGGAACGACGGCCACAGCACGAACATCTGCACCACCCCGCCCACCAGGGTGGCCAGGGCCAGGACCACCGCGGCCCGCTCGGGAACCCGCCAGCGGGCCGGCCCCCAGTGCAGGCAGGCCACCGCGAAGCCGATGAAGGCCAGGTTCCAGAAGGTCGATACCGAGGCCGGCAGGCCGAACCGCCCGCGCAGGTTGAGCACGGCCGACAGCCCGGCGGTGAGGCTCACCAGCACCAGATAGGGGAACATGATCCGGGCCAGGGTGGTGGTGAGCAGCCACTGCAGCGGCGCCGTCCGGGTTCCGGCGAGCACCTGCCACAGCACGCCGAACTGCTGCCACCAACGGGCCTCGGGGGCCATCTTGCCGAGCATCTGCAGGCCGGTGAGCAGGCCCATGGCCGGGATGCACAGAACGCACAGGAGGGTGAGGAACAGCGCCAGGGTGCCCAGGAACCGGGCCACCATGTCCCGCCCGGCGGCCTCTCCCTGGGTGGCCTCCACTTCGTTGAGGGTGGGCAGGAAGGCGGCGGTCATGGTGCCTTCGGCGGTGAAGCGCCGGAGCAGGTTGGGGATGCGGAAGGCCACCATGAAGGCGTCCGCCGCCAGCCCCGCGCCGAGGTACTTGGCCAGCAGCCGGGACTGGAGCATCCCGGTGATCTTGGAGAGCACCGTCATGAGCCCCACCACGCCGGCCGAGCGCAGCATGGAGGGGCGGCCCGACGGCGGGTTGGGACGAAGCTGCTCCTGGGACATGGGCACCGGCGGGAAAGGGTTGGGCAAAGGACCGCTTCCACTCTAGCATCCGGGCTTCTGGTTGCGGGGCCGCCGGCCCGGCCCACATAATCTCTCCATGGCTAAGAGATCGTTCCTATCAAGGGTGCTGCGCTGCGCGGGGGCCTGTTTCCTGGTGGGCCTCGCGGCCAGCGCCGTCCTGGTGCTGCTGTTGCGCTTCGTCCCGGTGCCCATTTCCGCGCTCATGGTCCAGCGCCAGGTGGAGGCCTGGATGGACGGCAAGCGCTACGTGGCCCAGCACCGCTGGACCCCCCTGGACCGGATCGCCCCCGCCATGGGCGTGGCGGTCATCGCCGCCGAGGACCAGAACTTCGAAGAGCATTTCGGCTTCGACTGGCAGGCCATCGAGAAAGCCATCGCCCATAATGAACGCAGCCGGAAGAAGCGCGGCGCCTCCACGGTCAGCCAGCAGACCGCCAAGAACCTGTTCCTGTGGGAATCCCGCTCCTGGGCCCGGAAGGGTTGCGAAGTCTATTTCACCCTGCTGCTGGAGACCTTCTGGTCCAAGCGGCGGATCCTGGAGGTCTACCTGAACATCGTGGAATTCGGCGACGGCGTCTACGGGGTCGAGGCCGCCTCGCGCAAGTTCTTCGGCCGCCCCGCCAGCGCCCTCAACCCCGGCCAGGCCGCGCTGCTGGCCGCCGTGCTGCCCAGCCCGCGCCGCTTCCGGGCCGATGCGCCCAGCCCCTACCTGCGCGGCCGCCAGGAGTGGATCCTGCGGCAGATGCGCCAGCTGGGCGGCGAGCAGGTCGTGAGAAATCTCTAACCTGGCGGCACCTGGGCGACGTTCACCTTGATGATGCCCAGGCAGTTCACCGACTGGGATTCGATGTGTTCGAATAATTTGTCAATGAGATCATCCGCGTGACATCGCCCTATCCCCGGGGCAGCCATGCGGTGAAGGCGCGGTCAGCCATCTCCCGATGAGCAGCCGTGAGCTGCGTGTACTCCGCTACGAGACCGGCCAGGGGCGGAGCCTCCGGCGCCTCCAGCCGAAGCAGCTCCTCCCTGAGCCTTTGGACGATCCGCTCGTGTTCGGCCCGGTGCTGGAGCAGATCGGGGTAGCCCATGGCCAGGAGGAAGGCCTCCTCGGCCTCGAAATGCTGCGAGGTCTGCTCGACCAGCTGGCCCAACCGGTAGGCAGGCAAGGCGCCGCCCGGATCGATCGCCAGCGTTCCCACCAGCCTTCGGAGCAGCCGGTCCAATTCCGCTTGCTGTTCGCCAAGCTGGGCGATCGCGATGGGCTCCGGACCCTTCCAGTCAGTGCTTGCCATGGTGTGGCCTCAGATGGTTGTGAATTTACAGCTATTCAATGATGGTGGCAAGGTAAATTCCTATCAGGCACAAGGGAAGCAGAGACGCTGCCCGCCGGGCCCAGTCCGAACTCCTCGGGACGGTCAAGGCCCTTGGCGGAATGGCTGATGAAGCTGCCGCTGACGCCATGGCGAGCCTGACCGAACCCGGGAACCGGCGGAGCGTTGGGGCCATGCTAGATGGTGTGGCGTCCGCGATGCCGGGGTGAGCGGGATCGCCGGGTTCCTTTCGCGTCATCAGGAGCGTCCATGAGGTTCGGGCCATGGATGGGCAGGCGGGTGGCATTCATCCCCCAGATGGAGGTCACCGAGTGCGGAGCGGCCGCCCTGGCCATGATCCTGGCCTTCCATGGCCACCATGCGACCCTCCCGGAGGTGCGCCAGGCCTGCGGTGTGTCCCGGGACGGCGCCAACGCCCTGGCGATGGTCAAGGCGGCCCGGCGTTACGGCCTGGCGGCCGAGGGCGTCCGTCTGGACCTGGACCAGCTCGGCCACCTGCCCCTGCCGGCGATCCTGCACTGGGATTTCGATCACTTCGTCGTCCTGGAGCGCCTGGGAACGGCCTGGGCCATCCTGGTGGATCCCGCCGGCGGGCGGCGGCGGGTGAGCCTGGAGGAAATGGGCCGCCGCTTCACCGGCGCCGCCCTGAGCTTCAGCCGGACCCCGGCCCTGGCGGCCCGGCCCAGGACCCGGCCCAGCCTGGCCAAATACCGGGAGATCTTCCGGAAGAACCTGCCCGGCCTGGTCCAGATCCTGCTCGCCACCCTGGGGCTGGAACTGCTCGGGCTGGTCTTCCCGGTGGCCAACCAGCTGCTGCTGGACCGGGTCGTCGTGCCCAGGCAGGAAGCCTGGCTGTGGGGCCTGACCCTGGCGCTGGGGACGACGGTGATCGCTTCGAGCCTGCTGGGACTGGTGCGCAACTGGGTGGTGGCGGGCCTCCAGGCGGAACTGGATTTCGCGCTCACCGGCCGGTTTCTCGGGCACCTGCTCCATCTGCCCCTGGGCTTCTTCCTGCAGCGCGACACGGACGACCTGGTGCAGCGGGCGCACAGCAACGCCGAGCTGCGCAACCTGTTCAGCACCCAGGCCGTCACCGCCTTGCTGGACGGTTTCCTGCTCCTGGGCTATGCCGCGCTGATGGCCTTCTACCAGCCGATGCTGGCCGCCCTGGTCATCGCCATCAGTCTGCTGGAGGCGGGCCTGATGGCGGCCCTGTGGGATCGCAGCCGGCAGATGCTGGTTGCGGGCCTGGCGGCGGCCGGTCGGGAAGGGGCGGCCCTGCTCGAAGCGCTGTCCGGCCTGGAGGCGACCAAGGCCAGCGGAGCCGAAAGCCGGATGGTGCAGCGCTGGGCCAACCGCATGACCGAACGGGTCAACCACGGCCTCGGCCTGCAGCGGCTGGCCATGGCCTCGGACGGCGGCCTGACCCTGTTCAAGGGCATCGCCGCCCTGCTGGTGTTCGCCGTGGGCGGGCGCGAGGTCCTGGAGCACCGGATGACCCTCGGCACCTTCGTGGCCTTCCTGACCCTCCAGGCGCTGTTCACGGCGCCCATGGGATCCCTCATGAACGCCTGCCTGCGGCTCCAGTCCCTGGGCACCCACCTGCGCCGGCTGGACGATGTGCTGGAAACCCCGGTCGAGCCCTCCGGCGCCGGGGATCCGGGCCGGCTCCGGGGCGGCATCGAGTTGCGGGAGGTGACCTACCGTTATGCGCCCGGTGCCGGCCCGGTGCTGGAGTCGATCTCCGTGCGCATCGCCCCGGGCGATAAGGTCGCCCTGGTGGGGCCCACCGGCGTCGGGAAATCCACCCTGGCGCGCCTGCTGCTGGGCCTGCACCTGCCGGACGCCGGGACGGTGGCCTTCGACGGGCGCGACCTCCGGGAGCTGGACCTGGCCAAGGTCCGCGGCCAGGTGGGCATGGTCATGCAGGAGACCTTCCTGTTCGACGACACGGTCCGGGCCAACCTCGCCCTCCACGATGCGGACCTGCCCCTGGAGCGGCTGCGCTGGGCGGCCCGGATCGCCTGCGTGGACGACGTCATCGAGCGCCTGCCCCAGGGCTATGCCAGCCGGGTGGGCGAGAACGGCGGCCTGCTTTCCGGCGGCCAGCGCCAGCGCCTCAGCCTGGCCCGGGCCCTGGCCGCTGGTCCCGCCATCCTGCTGCTGGACGAGGCCACCAGTTCCCTGGACCTGGAGACCGAAAGCCGGGTCCACGCCAACCTGGCCCAGCTCGGCTGCACCCGCATCGTCATCGCCCAGCGGCTGGCGACCGTGCGGGACGCGGACCGGATCCTGGTGCTCCAGGACCGGACCATCGTCCAGCAGGGCACGTTCCAGGAACTCCAGGGACGGCCGGGGCTGTTCCGGGATCTGCTCGAGGCCGCGGGACAGGCCCATGGCTGAGGCTGGCCCGTGGTCCGGCCTGCCCCCCGGCGAGGCGCTCTGGCGGCTGCTGGCGCGGAAAGGCCATGAGGCGGGATACCAGGAATTCCAGGACACCCACGGAGCCGTTTCCGAGCCTGAGCGGATGGTGGCGGTGTTCGAGTCCCAGGGCATCCAGGCCCGGGTCGCCCGGGTGGCGGCGGGTGATCTGCGCTACCTGGAACTGCCCACCCTGATCGAGCTGGAGGGAGGCTCGTGGCTCATCCTGGAACAGTTCCGGAACCGGCGGTTCCTGGTGGATACCAGCGCGGGAAGCCGGTGCCTGGAGCCCGGCGCCCTCCTGGGCCGGACCACCGGGCGCGTGCTGGACCTGGCGCCCGCGCTCCCTCCGGGAGCCACCCTGTGGTGCCGGCTCAAGGCGCTGTTCCTGCGCCAGCGGAAAGGCCTGCTCCTGGCGGTCGCGGCGACCCTGCTGCTCCAGGGCATGGCCCTGGTCACCCCGGGCGTCACCGCCATCGTCATGGACCGGGCGCTTCCGGACGGGGCGCGGTCGCTGCTGGGCCTGGCGGTGGCCGGGATGAGCCTGACCACCCTCCACCAGGTCTGGATCACCTGGGTCCGGGACCGCATGCTGCTGTTCTTGGGGACCCGGGTGGCGGTCTGCGCGGAGCGGGGTTTCCTGGAGCATGCGCTCGGATGCCCGTTCTCCTTCCTCCAGGCCCGGACCCTGGGCGAGCTCATGCAGGCCTTCGCCGGATTCACCGCGGCCCGGGACCTGCTGCCGGTCAAGACGGTGGGAGTCCTCCTGGATGGCGCCCTGGGTTTCGTCTACCTGGCGGCGATGCTGGTCATGCTGCCGGGTCCCAGCCTGCTGATCTGCCTGGCCAGCGGGCTTCTGGCCCTGGCGGCCGGAGCGGCCGGGCGCCTGGAGGCCAGGCTGCAGGCGCGGCAGGTGGAAGCTGCGGCCCGGGAGCACGGGCTGCTGATCGAACTGGTGGCCGGCATCGTCACCCTCAAGGGAGCCGGGCAGGAGGGCAGAAGCCTGGACCGGTGGCGCGGCCGCTGCCGCGGCGTGCTGGCGCTGGAAGTGGCCCGGGGCCGGGTCAATCTCTGGGCGGAGCTGGGCATGGGCCTGTTCGGCCAGGCCCTGGCCATCATCCTGTTCGCCTACGGCGGGCTGCACCTCCTGAACGGGACCTTGAAGGCCGGGAGGCTGTTCGCCTTCCTTCAGCTCAGTGCGGGCTTCACGGCCTCCTGCCTGTCCGCGGTGCGCACTTGCCTGACCCTCATGATCCTGCGGCCCCAGCTGGCCAAGGCCCAGGAAATCCTCGCCCAGGAGCCCGAGCGGCCACGCTACCGGCCGCCTTCCCCGACCCCTGTGCCGGTCCTGATGGAGGGTGTCTGGTTCCGCTATTCCGCCTCAGGCCCCTGGGTTCTCAAGGGCTACGATCTGCGGGTCGAAGCCGGCCAGAAATGGACCCTGGCTGGCCCTTCCGGTTTCGGCAAGACCACCGTCCTGCGGCTCCTGGCCGGGCTCCACGCCCCCGGGAAGGGCACCATCCTGGTGGGCGGCCTGGATCCCCGGGAGGCCCACCAGGACGTGCTCTACCTGCCCCAGTTCGTGCGGATCTTCGGGGGCTCGATCCTGGAGAACCTCAGGATCTTCTCCAGCGGGGCGCCCCTGGAAAAGATCATGGCCGCCGCTCGGCAGTCCGGGCTCCAGGCGCTGGTGGACACGCTGCCCATGGGCTACCAGACCCTCCTCCCGTCCGGGGGCGGGAACCTGTCCGGGGGCCAGCGCCAGTTGATCGCCCTGACCGGCGCCCTGGCTTCGGGGCGCAACCTGCTGCTGCTGGACGAGGCCCTGGCCAGCCTCGACGCCCTCCATGCCGCCCCGCTCCAGAAGATCCTTGCCGCCGGGCCCTGGACCCTGGTGGCGGCCAACCATTCGCCGTTGGCTGGCTAGATCGGATCAGGCCTGATCCTGCGTGGCCGCGGCCCCTGCCTGGGGCGAGGTTTCCTGCGGCTGGATCTGGGCCGGCAGGCTTGGGCGGTTCCTTTGGATGCTGTAGTTGGGGTAGGTCAAAAAGCCGGCCTGCGCCGTTGGCGCGGCCTGCCCGCTCAAGGCCTCGAGGCCTGTCGTGGAAAGGGATAGGGTGTCCTGTTCAACGGTCTGGCTTGAACTCGCCGGGATCGGCTTGGACGCGGGATTCCGGGGGCTGGCCAACTGCCCGGAGGCCCGGTTGCCGGTTCCAGACAGGGCAAGGCTTCCCTGCCCCGGGAAGGGGACGGCGCCGTCCTGGGCCGTCCTGGTCGTCTTGGCGTTGGCGACTTGCTGACTCGCGAGCAGGTGGGTCGCAACCGAATTGTCTTGTGGCGCATGGATCCGACTCATGGATGCCTCTAGGCAAACAATGCGGGAACAAAACCAGGAAGCAAGAATCCCGCCAAGAAACTGGATGCCGCATCAGGCCTGCCGCTTCAGACGGATGTCTGGAAACTGACAGCATTCACGGAATCCAAGGCTTTCGTACAGAGCCATCGCGCCAGGATTGTCCGCGTTGACGGAGAGATGGGTGGCCCGGCAGCCCAGTCCCTGGAGCGCATCCAGGACCATAGTGACCAGGGCCTTCCCGATGCCTTGGCGGCGGGCCCCGGGTTCGACCGCCACTTCCAGCACATGGCCCTGGTCCGCCCCCATCCTGGAGGCCAGGGCGAATCCAAGCAGTTCATTGGAACCCGGGACCCTGGCGACAAAGGACGCTCCAGGCTCGAACCTCCCGCAAACGGGATAGGTGATGACCCGGTTCAGGAGGCGCGCGATCCCATCCTGGCTGTTGAAGGCCGGATCAGGCAGGGAATAGGTCCCTTCGGAATAAGACCTCCATAGCAGTTCCGAGACGGCGACGAGGTGATCCTTATGCCAGGGCTCCAGAAGAGCCTGTTCCCGGGTTTTCCCCGAAGCGGTCCAGGGCACCTCCATCAGCGAGCGAAGCCGGACCTGCGGCGGCCCGAGGGAACGAAGCCGGGCCAGGGTCGCAGGCGCCACCCCGAACAGTTCCCCGGACAATCCCTGGATCCGGGAGATGGAGAAAGCGATCCGGATGGCAGCGTCCAGGAGGGCCCCCTCCACCGCTTCGACCGGCCCGGAGCGGGAAGCGAACATGCGTCCCGCCACGGCGATATCGCCGCTGATCCGGAGAGGCATGTAGCCCAGGACCTGCCTCCCGGCAACCCAGGTCAGGCAGTCAATGGGGCCCGTCCAAGGCTCCACCTGCCAGCGCAGGGTGCGCCACAGCACCTCCGCCTCCTCGGCCAGCAGAGGCTGAAGGCTCTCGAAATCCTGGGTGAGAAGATTCCCGAGTTTCCCGGCGGGAACAGAAGACATGGCCATTCAGCACCTTTTCCCATGGGGTCGACCTGACCCACCGGCCCCCTCCGGCTTGCAACGGAGGTTAAGTCCGTTGGACCCGCGAGGGAATGGAAAGGTTGCCTATTCACCGTGACCGCCCGTGTTCAGAGGATTGTCCGGGGGAAAAATTCGGTTGGGATATACTCAACGTCATCTAGGCAGAACCATTTTCTAAATATGATGGAGATCAAATGAAGTTATTGTCTGCTCAAACTTTGGCTATCGCCCTGACAGGTTCAATTGTTGGAATTGGTTGTAAACCTCCCCAGGCTTCGATGGTGCCAATAAGCATCAGCAAAGTTCTTGAAATCACTCAAGCCGAAGGAGAGGATAATTACGATATTGTTGGAGAGGCGGAAGTGAAGGACTGGTATTGGGGCGCCAATACGATTGTCAAAGTTGATCATGACCTTAAAGATATTCTGCGAGAAAAAGCAAGTTCCCTTGGCGCAACACGATTCGCAATTGTCCGTTACGACAGGACGATGACCGACATTCGCATTCGCGCCAAATTATATAAACCGCGATCGGTGCAATAAACCGAACGATTCGAACGTAGTGGGTTGTTCCTTCGAGATTATTGGCATCAAGCCCGAACCTGCCTGTGGCGTGGCAAGAAATTTCAAAATGAATGATCAGGCCTGGAAAACGGACGGCTCATGTTTCCTATCTATTTATTTCATTAATAGTTATCTATTGGCCTGGAATATGCTCGCCTGAGCATGGGCAAAGTTTGCATGATTCGACACCTATCTTAGAGGAACCATGAATCCAGAACTCCTGACATACCCCCCGTTTTCGATGTCCGGTTTTGCCTGTTCAATGGGTAGATCCTGAGACGGAAAATCTCAATTGGAGCCTTGAGCCCGGGAAGGTGGTGCCGGCGAGATTGAGCTTCTCGCAAAGGACGGCGAGCACCCGGGTACGGTGCGGGGAGCTTAGGGGGGAGACCTTTACCCGCAGTTCCTGCGGTGTGACTTCCAGGTCCGCCGCCGATGCCAGGAGGTTCTGGACGAGGGTGCGGCCCTCGTCGTCGGACCGGGCAAAGTGGGGACTGATCATGGATAGGAGGTCGCTTTCGATCTGGTAGGCCACCATCTTGACCATGTCCGTGAGGTGCTTTCGTTCCGTGGCCAGCTTGACGATGGGTTCCTTCACCGCCTCGCCCACAGCGATCCTTGCAGCCATCGTGGCTTTCCGCGCCATGAGGGCATCCAGTCGTATTCTGGCAGCCCGGATGTTCTGCCCGAGCAGGTCATTGGCGACCTTGAACCCTCGTAGGGTGGGACGCTTGTTCTCCTGGTGCTCCATGGCCGCAGCGCCATAGTCCCGCTGGAGTTTGGCCAGTTCCTGGCGGACCGCTCCAATCTCCTTGTCCAGCCTCCGCCGCTCCGGGTTGGGCACGATCCGCGCCGGGTCATCGGGTTCCACCCCGTAGTCCACCAGGGCGTCGAGCATGTATTCCTGACGCATATATTTGAAGAAATTTTCCTGTCTCCAACGCTGGAACATCCGGTGGGCCACTTCGATGGCAGGCAGGTCGAACCGGGTGGTGATGACCTGGGTCTGGTGTCCATCCTGCAGGCGGGTCACCTGGCGAAGGCTCATCCTGCCCTCCTTCCCGAACTGGAACCCCAGGACCTGATCGTTGAGCCAATACTCCACCTCCCGGCCATCGAGCCTGGCTTGGTGGAGCGTGAACTTCCATTCGGCGATGGGCTCGGCCTCCCCCTTCCGGTAAGTGAGGATATGGAACCCATCGCTCTCCAGCTTGCTGAACAGGGCGGGACTCCATCCACCTCGGTCGAACACGATGGTGATGGGACGATCCCCCATCAGCTTCCGGGTCTGGGCCAGGAGGTCTGGCAACACCTGGACGAGGCCGGCGTTGGCCTTGGCGGTGACCATGAACAGGGGGTCACCGACCTGATCATTGATCCAGTAGTCGGAGGTCGCCGGCAGCGAGATCCGCATCCGGGTTACGTGGGCCTTGGGCAGGTGGTGCTTGCCGTGGTAGACCCGCACGTGGCCGTCCACGTAGAGGAAGCCCAGGGTCTCGCCGCGGGTCTCGACCCGCAGGCGCGCCAGTTCCTGTCCAAACTGTTCGGCCCGGCGCAGGGATGCCAGGCGTTCCAGCTTGTGGCGAAGGGTTTTGACCTCGGGGGACCGGTCCAGGCCAACCAGCATGCCCAATTCGGCGGGAACCTGCTCCTTGAGCCCTTCGGGGCGCTGGATCCGCAGCAGAGCCATGAACAGGAGAACCAGTAGGGTTGACCGAAGCCCATAAAAGGCCGGACCGATGGAGCCATAGACCTCGCGGGCGACGGACAGGAACCCGCTTTGGATCAGAGCAGGCACCGCCAGCAGGACACCTGCATGGGGGATCCGCCGGCCGGATTGAAAGAGTGGAAGGGCATCGTCCAGGGCACCCATGCAGGCCAGTGCCGGTCGGCGGGATCCGTGTCGAGGGAAAGGGCGCAGGGCTCATGGGGGACCCCACCGATCTCCCCTGGGACCGGAGCCGGAGCCTCGACTGGGAGGGGCGGCTCCAGGCCTGGCAGGGAGGGTTGGACGAACACGGGCTTGGCTTGCCACCCCATGCGCTTAAGCAGCTTCCGGACCGCTTTCTCGCAGACCCCTATCCGGCGGGCGATTTCCCGGAGGCTGACGCCGTCATCCTTGAGCTTGCGCACCATCCGGATGGCGGAGGCCTTGATCCGGACCACCCCGACGTCCCCCGGCTGACGCCCACGGCGATGGCTGGTGGCCAGGTCATCGTCCTCACCCCGGCGCTGGTAGCGCCTGACCTGGCGGGTGGAGAGTCCAAACGCCCGGGCAACCTCGACCTGGGAGGCGGCTCCCGTCGCGATGAGGTTCACCATGGCCATGGCTTCCGCGGGCCCATCGCCCAGGGCATAGTTCGCGGTCAGGATACCGCAGACGGCGATGAGCCTGCGGCATCCGTCGGTCTGCATGGAGCATCGTTCGTTGATCGCGACCATGCCGGGAGGATCCTCCGGCAAGGCGAGGCCAGGGAGGGGCATGGGCTGGAGGGTCATGCTCCCTTCTCCTCCCGGGCAACATCAGCGGCAAGCGGACATTCTAAGGTCCGCACCTGGAACCGCCGAAATGCCCTCCAGCATTGGCTTGGGCGATGCCGGCCACCCCGGGGACTGGCCCCGCCCTGGACCGGGAGTCCCCTGCGAGGGAGCAACCCAGGTCAAAGCTGGTCCGACCCTGGACCGGACATTCTATGGTCCGCACCAGAAACCGCCGAAATGCCCTCCAGCATTGGCCTGGGCGATGCCGCCACCCCGGGGACTGGCCCCGCCCTGGACCTGGAGCCCCCTGC
>Ga0181520_10006905_pt1 | contig 17051 bp, 14 predicted proteins | sample PEATcosm2014_Bin_29_FD_132451 | JGI IMG/M metagenome (GOLD analysis project Ga0181520, IMG submission 132451) | Peatland microbial communities from MTU Mesocosm Facility, Houghton, MI, USA - PEATcosm2014_Bin02_30_metaG | ecosystem: Environmental > Terrestrial > Soil > Wetlands > Peat | place... | reverse complement strand
TGCGTCGGGGAGGGGCGCGGCCACGCCGGGCGTGGCCGGGGGAGAGGTCTGCGCCCGCCGAGAAAGGATTAGGCAAATCCGCTTTTCCAAGCGTCGCCGCTCTTTATCCTAAAGCCTATGCCGCGACGGGGAGGCGTTGGGGAGGGGTCGCGCCTGGCGGCAGCCAAACCCAATTTTTTGCCGCAGGCCCGCGGCTGCGCCGCTCACGGTCAAATGAATCCTCGCCGCGCTTACGCCAACTTCTTTGCGGCGGCCAGCGCCGCGTCGTAATCCGGCTCGCGGCCCGCTTCGGGCAGGAGTTGCGTGTAGCGGACGACGCCCGCCTTGTCGATGACAAAGACCGCGCGCGCCAGCAACCGCGGCTCCTTCATCAGCACGCCGAACGCTTTGCCCAGCGCCGTTTCGCGATGGTCGGACAAGGTGCGGACCTTGTCGATGCCGGCCGCGCCGCACCAACGTTTTTGCGTAAACGGCAGATCGACGCTGACGGTGACGATGGCGATGTCGTCGCCCAACTCCGCGGCGCGTTTGTTGAACGTGCGCGTTTCCGTGTCGCAGACCGACGTTTCGAGCGAAAGGACAGTCGAGACGATCAGTCGTTTGCCGAAAAACGACGACAGCTTCACCGGGCGACCGCTATTGTCGACCAGTTCGGCGTCGGGCGCCTTGTCGCCGACTTTCAATTCGTCGCCCACCAGCGTCACGGGCGCGCCCCCGACAGTCACACGGCCGGTTCTTTCCGTCATGGCATTTCCTCCTTCTGAGATCTCACGTTTATTGAACGGAAAGTAATCACGCGGCCGCAAGGCGGCAACGCGCGGCGGGAAATTCGTTCAGGCGGCGGGGGCGGGCGCCGGCGGCGCCGGCCGGCCCCGAAGTTGCGCGAGCTTTTTCAGCGCGAGGTCTTTGAGCAGCAAGTACGTCGGCAGCGCCAGGAACAGCACGAGGTAGGCGTAGTTGCCGAAGGTGTAGGCGACGCGGTCGCCGCCGTGCGCGGGGCCGAGTTTGGCTTCGGACAGGTAACAGCCGGCGTTGATCAGGAAGATCGATGCGATCGAGAATGCCGCGAAGCCGGCGCCGCGCCGATCTTTTCCCGTGACCATGAACATCGTCAGCGAGTGATAATAGTAGCGCGAGGCCGTCATCAGCGCGTAGATCAATCCCTGGCCGAGCGGAACCGTCCAGTGGTCTTCGTCGGGGCCGCGGATCATCGCCCCGATCGTCAGCGCCGCGAGCAGCACGAACAGCGCCTGATACAAATGGCGCTGATCGATGAAAATCTCGGTGCGTTTGTCGATGCTCGTCCAATCCCAGCGATTGGACCACTCCACGGACATCGTGCGCTTCAGGCCGAATTTGTTGCTGTCGAACTTCTGGTGCCAGGCGTGCATGGTGATTTTTTCGAAAAATTTCTTCGACGGCGAAATGCCGTGCCCGGCGATCACGCCCAGGCCGATGAAAATCAGGCTGAACGCGGCGAAGCTGGCGAGGAAGCGGAACGGGGCCCACGGGATGCGCCGCGTGCGAATCAGCTCCCGCAGAAAAACGACGCCCGGGCCGGCGACGAACACCACCGGAAAGATCGTCGTGCCCGCGCCCACCGCGAGGGCGGCGCCGGACGCGATCATCTTCCCGCGCCGGTACAGCGCCATGCAGAGCAGCAGGCCGTCGAGCCAGACGTATTGAAAATACGTGCCGAACACGCTGCCGTTGTAATAGTAGGCGAGGTGCAGGAAGCAAAAGACGAGCAGCGCGGCGTCGAGCCCGGCGCAAATGCCGACGGCGATCAGCGCCGCCAAGAGCAACACCACGTCCGCGAACAGGCCGACGTGATACGCCGTCTTGCTGCGGGCGTCAATGTACTGCGCCAACGGGCTGGCCACCACCTGCCAGAACGGCGGCGGGTTGAAGCCGCGATCGGTCAGCATGCGCTCCCACTGGTTGTCGGGGATGCCGCGGCTGATCGCCAGCCAATCCTGCTTGAATTCCTCCCAGCGCTTGTCGGTGAACACCAACGGCCGTTTTTGCCGCGCCTGTTCGAGCGCTTCCTCGACCGGCACGAGTTCGTAATCTTCCTGGTCGCGAATTTCCGTCTGGTGCTTGAGGTGGCGGAAGCCGGTTTCGAAATCGGCCAGCAGCGAGAAACGGTAGATGTCCGCGTAGCCGAGTTCGCGGAAATATTTCGCGCCGAAAAAGTAATGGAACGCGCCGCGCCGCTCGGTCTTCCACAGCGACGTCAGCTTCTCGTGCACCATCGACGTGTACACGGTCGTCGCCATCACCGCGAGCAGGATCGTCGCCGGCCACAGCGGCCAGCGCTTGCGCGCGAGCAGCCAGCGGCCGATCACGATCAGCGCGAGGAACAGGCTGAGATAGCCGTTGCCCGCCGGCGTCGCCGCCCACTGCAAGAAGGGATTGTGTTGCACGCCCTGTACCGCTCCCCGGTGGTTGCCCAGCCGTGCAGGGTGTAGCAAAATTCGCCGCGGCTGGCAAACCGGGCGCCCGCCGCGCCATCCGCTTGACGCGGCCGGCGCGACGCCGTAGTCATGGATCGACCTCCGCACGTCAACTTCCATTTGAGGTCGGGCTTGTTTCGTGAATGAAATCGCCGACCGAAGCCGCCGCATCGGCAACGCCGGCGCGCGGTCGCGGGCGCTGGCCGGCGCGCTGCTGGCCGCGACGCTTCTGGGCGTGTTCGCGGTCCTGGCCTGGCGCAATTCCCAACCGCGAACCGCGTTTCCCTATCCGAATTGCACGTGGGAATACCACGTGCTGGCCGCCGCCGCCTCCGAGAAGGACGAGGGCTTTTGGCGCTCATACTTCTTGCCGCCCGTCTACACGCCCGATTATTACGCCCCGTGGAAAACGGCGGTCTACACCCACCTGCCGCCCTTCAGCGAAAACGTTTTCGGCGCGCTGCTCGTCGCCGGCGTCGACACGGTGCACGGTCTGCGCTGGTTCCCGATCTGCCTGAACGTCGCGGCGCTGGCCGCGCTCTTCGCCGCGCTGGCGTTGCTCAAGAATCGCTGGTTCGCCCTGCTGCTGGTCTGGGCCGTGCTCGCCAATCCGTTTTTCTGGATGCGGGCGCACGGCCTTTACGAATACGCGTTTCAGTTGCCGCACCAGGCGCTGCTGCTGCTCGGGTTGGCGATCTATTCGCGCTACGCCGCGCGCTGGGGCATCGCCCTGGCTTTTCTCGCGGCCTTCTGGCAGGGCGAGTGCACGTTCGTCTATCAATTGCAGACCTACTTCATCATTATCGGCTTTCTGCTGACGGAAAGCCGCGAACGGCAGCGCTGGTATTTTCTCGCGGCGCTCGGCGGGCCGGCCGCGTTTCTCCTGCACTTCGCGCAGGCGGCGCTCTGGCTGCGGTCGATTTCGAGCGCCGTGCGCGACCTGTTCCTGATTTATCTGCTGCGCGCCAACGCCTCGGGGCCGGATGTCGCGCACGCGGCCAATATCCCGCAGTATCACTCGTTCTCCGCGGCGATGGCCGATCTAGCGCGCATTTTGTCGCACGAAACGGGCATCGGCGGCTGGTTCTTCGCGCCGGCCGGCTTCGCTCTCGCGCTGCTGGCGCTGGCCGCATTGCGCAAGGGCGAGCGGCCGGACCGCGCTAATTTCATTCGCTGCCTGTTCTTGTTCGCCGGGTCGATGCTGTGGTTTCTGGTGATGCCGGAAGCGTTTCACAACGACCGGCACGCCGCGTTTCATCAACTGTCGCTGGCGCTGGCCGTGTCTCTCGCCGTGCCGGTCTATGCTTTCGGCGCGCTGGCGAAAGAGGCGGTTGCCGGGAATCGCCGGGCGGCGCCGGCGGCGGCCGTCGTCGGCCTGGTTGCCGCGACGCTGTGCTGGCTCGCCGGCACGGACCTGAAAACCTATTGGCAAAAAGAGCGCGCCATCCTCGCGTCGTACACGGAACCGGGCCCGCGGTTCGAGAAATCGTTGCTCGGCGTCGGGCGCTCGGTCGGCCTCGACGGCGTGGAATGGGTCGGCCTGTTCAGCCGCCAAACGCCGGACGCGGAGAAGTACCGCCGGCGGTCGTGTCGCGAAAACGAAGGCGATTTGTGCCGGAACCCGACACAAGGTCTGAAATTCTTCGCCTGGGTCGAGCAGCAACCGCGCGCCGTACGCGTTCGGCTAACCTGCGCCGAACCCGGCGACACGCGGCTCGCCTTTCGGCGCGTCGGGCCGGAGGAAGCGACGGGCGAACTGCTCGGCGAAACCCTCGTTACCCATTTTGCCGGGGGCGAAATCACCGTGCCGTTGGCGCCGCTGGCGGGCCGGATCTTCACGTTGACGATCGGCCCCGAGGCGTGCGCGTCGTACGTCATCGAGCGGGTGATCGTCGATTGACCGCCCATTGCTTTCGCCGCGGCGCTTGGTCATTCTGCGGCCATGAAAAGCAAGAAACCGGCGTTGCGCCTGCTCCGGCCGAACGACGAGCCGCCGCCGCGGCCGGCGCGTTCGCCGCTGCGGTTTCTCGGCCTCGCCGCGAGCCCGCGCGCCGGCGGCAACAGCGAGCGGCTGCTTGACGCCTGCCTCGAATTCGCCGCCGGGGCCGGCGCCACGGTCGACAAGATTCGCCTGTCCGAGGCGACGATCGCGCCGTGCCGCGCGTGCGAATCGTGCCACGCCGCGGGCCGTTGCCGCATTCACGACGACATGACGGCGCTCTACCGCTTGCTGTGGCGGGCCGATGTGACGATCCTCGCCGCGCCGATCTATTTCTACGGCCTCCCGGCGCAGGCCAAGGCCATGGTCGACCGCTGCCAGGCGCTATGGGCGCGAAAAAAACTGCTCGGGCGGCGCCGGCCGCGGGGGCGAGGGGTCTTGCTGGCCGTCGGCGCGACGCGCGGCGCGCGGCTTTTCGACGGCGCAACGTTGACCGCCAAGTACTGGATGGACACGTTTTACACGACCCTGGCGGCAACGCGGCTTTACGGCGGCGTCGAGGAAATCGGCGACATCGGCCGCCGCCGCGACGCCTTGGCGGACGCCGCAATGTTGGGGCTGCGCCTGGCGAGCGACCGCCGTTTTCGAGAGGACATCTGACATGCCCACACCAGTCATCGGCCAACCGGCGCCGGATTTTTCGCTCGCGGACGAAGCGGGCCAGTTGCACTCGCTGGCCGAGTTTCGCGGCAAGAACGTCGTGCTTTATTTCTACCCGCAGGACGACACGCCGGGCTGCACGAAAGAGGCCTGCGATTTTCGCGACCGCGAGGCCGACTTTAGCGGGAAGAACGCCGTCATCGTCGGCGTCAGCCCGGATGCCGCCGACAGCCATCAACGCTTTCGCGAAAAGTACGGCCTGCCGTTCTTGCTGCTGGCCGATCCCGCGAAGCAGGCCGTCGGACTTTACGACGTGTGGCGCGAAAAGAGTTTTGGCGGGAAGACGTTTTTCGGCGTCGAGCGCTCGACGTTTCTCATCGACGAACGCGGCGTCTTGCGCGCGGAGTTCCGCCACGTCAAGGTCGACGGCCACGTCGAGCAGATGCTCGCCGCACTCGCCGGCCCCCAAAATGGCGATTGAGCGCTTAATCTTGCCGCAACGCCGTTCCGAGCGGCGTTACGGCAAGATTTGACGAGCACCGATTTGGCGAGGTTCGCCGGGCAAGGGCGGCCGCGACCAAATCGATCGCCGCCTGCGGAAACGGCAACTACGAAAATGGCCAAGTGCTCGATCGCGGCTTTTGGGGCCGGCTGACCCGCTTTCCGACGGCGAAAAAAACGGATAGATATCGTTCATGGCTTCCACGAAAAATCATTTCGACGCGGCGATCGTCGGGGCCGGCCCGGCCGGCGCGCATTTGGCCACGCGCCTGGCGCGCGCGGGGGCGTCGGTCGCGCTGTTCGATCCGAAGGCGCCGTGGGAAAAGCCGTGCGGCGGCGGCATCACGCACAAGGCCTGGTCGCGGTTCCCCTTTTTGCGCGACGACGGCCTGCCGCGGAACGAGGTCTTCCATTCGCTGCAGATTTCGCCCGGCCGGCGCTTTTTCGTCATCGACCAGGGGCATGCGCTGCTGATGGTGTCGCGGCGCGCGCTCGGCGAACGCATGCTCGGCGAGGCGATCCGCGCCGGCGCCGTGCATCGGCCGCAAGCTGTGACGCGCGTCGGCATCGACGACGGGCGGCGCCGCGTGTTCGTCGACGGCGACTCGATCACCGCGGATTTGGTGGTCGGCGCGGACGGCGTGCGGTCGGTCGTGCGCGACGCTTTTCTCGGGCCGCTGCCGAAGGAACGCACGCTCGGCGCGATCTGCCAATTCTACGAGGGCGGCCCGGTCGATCCGACGATCGTGCGCGTTACGCCGTTTCCGGGTTATTGCTGGTCGTTCCCGCGGACGGATTGCCTCGGCGTCGGCGCCGGCGCGATGCAAAAGGGCGGCGATCTCAAGGGCGAACTCCAGCGCTTCCTGCAGGATTTTTACCCCGGCCGCAAACCGCTCGGGCCGCCGCAGGGCGCGCTGCTGCCGTACATCTACGATTGGCGCGCGTATCGCGAACCGCGCGCCGGCGCGGGCTGGGCGCTGATCGGCGACGCGGCCGGTTTCGTCGACACGCTGACGGGCGAGGGCATCGGGTACGCGGTCTGGTCGGCCGACCTGCTGGCCGACGCGATCGTCGCGGGCCGGCCGCCGCAATACGAGGCGGCATGGCGGCGGGCCTTCGGCTGGCACTTGCTGACGGGGGCGTTCGCGGCGCGCCGCATTTTCACGCCCGGATTGATCGACCGGTTTTTCACGGCGATCACCGTTTGTCCGTCCTGGCGCGGCGCGTTTATGGATTTCGTGTGGAACCTGCCGCCGTATCAACTCGTGGCGCTGCGCGCGGCGCGGGCGCTGCCGCAAACGCTGCGCGAGTGGCGCGATTTCCAGCGCGCCGGCGGCCGTCTCGACCCGGCGCTGCTCGGGCCGTTTCGCGATCTTGCCCGCCATGTCGCGGTGGACGGCGATTCGCCGGCCGCAAATTTGACAAAGACCGGTCGCTTGCCTATCGTTTAGGCCGTTTATCGCCCCCAATGCGCTGCCGGAGAGAAACATGAAAGAATTCACGCCCGAGGAATTGACCCTGTTCAACGGCCAGAACGGCCAGCCGTGCTACGTCGCGTTTCAAGGCAAGGTGTACGACGTCTCCGAGTCGAAACGCTGGCGCAACGGCAAGCACATGCTTAAACACGAGGCCGCCCGCGACCTGACCGCGGCGATCGCCGCGGCGCCGCACGGCGACGAAGTGTTCGCGAAATTCCAAGCGATCGGGACGCTGGCCGCGGCGCCGCCCGCCGCGGCGGAGGAAGAGATCAAAGCGCCGTGGCCGTTGTCGGTGATTTATCGCAAGTGGCCGTTCGTCAAACGGCATGCGCATCCGTTCGCCGTGCACTTTCCGCTGGGCCTGGTGCTGGCCGGCTTTTTGTTCCTGCTGATCCACCTGATTTACGGCCGGAGCACGTTGGCCGATTTCGACCGCACCAGCTTCCACCTGATCGCGCTGGCGACGCTCTGCGCGCCGTTCGCCGCGCTGACGGGCATGCAATCGTGGTGGCTGTTTTACGGCGCCGGCCGGACCGGCAAGCTGCTGTTCAAACTGTTTGGCGGCTGGGTGGTTTTCCTGCTCTGCGCCGCGACGACGGCGGTCCACTGGGGCAATCCCTACCTCGTCTCCGAATCGCTCGGCGCTCTTTCGTTCGTATACATCGTGCTCTATGCCATGGCGGCCGCGGCCGTGTTGGCGGTCGGGTTTGTCGGCGGGCAATTGACGTTTCCGGAGTAGGGCTAAACACAGAGGGCACAGAAGAAGTCACAGAGGCACAGGGAAGGTACTACTCTTGATTTATTACCAATAACCGAAATTACTCTGTACTACTGTCTCTCGCTTTCTTGTTGTGGCGCAAAGATTTTCGCTGCCCGTTGCTGCACCTGGGAATAATGGGACTTATGGGACCAATGGGACTCATGCGATTTTCGGCGCCACGCCCGTTCGCCAACCGGGCGCAATAAAACCACGCAGGCCCCGCCTCGGTTCATTCCGCATTCCGCAATCCGCGTTCCGCAATTTGGTCGCGGCTCTGCCGCGTAGTGCCCTCTGTGTTTAAATTTACTTTTTCTTCGTCGGCTTCTTGTTGGGGTCTTCCTTCATTTTGATGACCCCGCCTTCCATGAACAGCCCCGCGAATGGGCTGTCATGGCGCGGCTTCGGCTGCGGCCTGACCGGCGGCCGGTCGTCGCGGCGGTCCGGACGGCGATCCGGCCGATCGTCGCGGGGCCGGTCGGGCCGGGGACGGTCGTCGCGCGGGCCGGTGTACGCCGGGCGCTCCGGGCGCGGCCGGTCGTCACGCGGGCCGGTGTACGCCGGGCGTTCGGGGCGCGGCCGGTCGTCGCGCGGGCGATCCTGCGGCGGCCGGGGCGGACGCGGCGGCGGTTCGGGGCGTTTCGGCGCCGGCGAAAGTTGCTTGATCGACAGCGAAATGCGTTTTCGTTCGCGATCGACGCCGATCACCTTCACGCGGACGTGCTCGCCGACGGCGACGATCTTGCCCGCGTCTTCGACGTAGTTCCACGCCAGTTCCGACATGTGCACCAGACCCGGCTGGTGCACGCCGACATCCACGAAGGCGCCGAAATCGGTGATGTTCGCGACTACCCCCTCGAGCGTCATGCCCTCTTGCAGGTGCGCGATTTCGGTGACGCTCGGATCGAAATGAATCGGCTCGAACTTGTCGCGCGGGTCGCGGCCGGGCCGGGCCAATTCCGCGAGGATGTCTTTCAGCGTCGGCAGGCCGATTTCGTCGCCGACGTACTTTTCGAGGTCAATCCGCCCGCGCAACTCGGCGTCGGCGAGCAGCGCGGACACGCTGGCTTCCAGGTCGGCGGCCATGCGCGCGACCAGTTCGTAGCGCTCCGGATGCACCGCCGACGCGTCGAGCGGCTGGTCGCCGCCGCGGATGCGCAGGAAGCCCGCGGCCTGCTGGAAGGTCTTCGGGCCGACGCCGGCGACTTGCAGGAACTGTTGCCGGTCGGTGAACCGGCCGCTCTTGGCGCGGTGGCGGACGATCGCTTGCGCCTGTCCGGCGTTGAGGCCGGAGACATACGACAGCAACTGCGGGCTGGCCGTGTTCACGTCGACGCCGACCGCGTTGACGCAGCTTTGCACCACTTCGTCCAGCTTCATCTTCAGGTCGTCCTGATCGACATCATGCTGGTACTGGCCGACGCCGATCGAGCGCGGCTCAATTTTCACGAGTTCCGCCAGCGGATCCTGCAAGCGGCGGCCGATGCTGATCGCGCCGCGCATGCTGACGTCGAGGTCGGGAAATTCCTGCCGGGCGAGGTCGCTGGCCGAATAAACGCTGGCCCCGGCTTCGTTGACCAGCACCACCGTCGCGTCGTTCAGCGTTTCGCGGTCGAAGCCGCGGAAGAATGCCTCGGTGTCGCGGCCGCCGGTGCCGTTGCCGACGGCGATCGCCTGAATCTGGTACCGGCGGCAATAGTTTTCCACCGTGGTCCGCGCCTCGGCCGCTTTCTCCGGGCCGCGTTGGTGGTCGATCACCGTCGAGGCGAGCAGGTCGCCCTTGCCGTCGAGCGCGGCGATCTTGCAACCGGTGCGAATGCCCGGGTCGACGCCGAGCACCCATTTCGCCCCGAGCGGCGGGGCCATCAGCAGGCGGCGCATGTTCTTGGCGAAAACCGTGATGGCTTCGCGGTCGGCGCGTTTGCGCAATTCGTTGCGCGCCTGGCCCTCGATCGCCGGGGCCAGGAGGCGGTCGTAGCCGTCTTCGATCGCCGCCAAGAGATGCTCGGCAAACGGTCCGCCGTCGCCGCGCACGACCGCCCGCTTGATCAGCGCCAGCGTTTTGTCGCGGTCGACCTGAATGCGGTAGGTGAGGAAGCCTTCGGATTCGCCGCGCCGGATCGCCAGCATGCGGTGGCTCGGAATATTCTTCGCCGGCTCGGAGAAACTGAAGTAGTCGCGGAACTTCGCCCCGTCCTTCTCGCGGCCCGGCTTCACCTTCGACGCCACGACGCCGGCGGTCAGATAATGCTCGCGCACGGCGGCGCGGGCGTCGGCGTTTTCCGCCGCCCACTCGGCGACGATGTCGCGGGCGCCCTGCCACGCGGCCGCTTCGTCGGGCACGCCCTTCTCGGCGTTGACGAACGGCGCGGCGGCCTGCGTCGGGTCGCCGGCCGGCGGCTCCTGCTTCCAAATCAATTCCGCCAGCGGCTCCAGTCCCTTGGCGACGGCCTCGGTGGCGCGGGTTTTGCGCTTGGGTTTGAACGGCAGGTAGAGGTCTTCCAAGCGCGCGGCGTCGGTCAGCGCGACGATCTTCTCGCGCAGCTCGTCGGTCAGTTTTCCTTGTTGCTCGATGCTTTTAAGGATAGTCTGCTTGCGTTCGTCGAGTTTGTGCAGGTATTCGAAGCGGTCGCGAATCGTCGCGATCTGCACTTCATCCAGGTTGCCGGTGGCTTCTTTGCGGTACCGGGCGATGAACGGAATGGTCGCTTCGTCGGCCAGCAGCTCGAGGGTGCGAGCCACCCCGGACGGCGGCAGCCCGAGTTCCGCGGCGATGTCGGCGGCGTAGTTGGCGGTCAATGGACGCTCCCGTGGCGAATCAGCCGTTGATAGTGGCAAAATATGAGCCCCTGTCAAGGCGCGGCGCCGTGCGGGTTCGCGCCCGGATTGACAAAACGGAGACGCTGATGAACGAAAAGACGTGGTTCGAGAATCTGCCGGCGGCCGTGACGGTGACCGACGCCGAAGGCGTGATCGTCGCGATGAACGAATGCGCCGTGGCGACCTTCGCCAAGTACGGCGGCCAAGAGCTGGTTGGTCGCAACCTGCTGGACGTCCATTCGCCGGCCTCGCGGGAGAAGGTCGCGGCGCTATTTCGCGACCGCCGACCCAACACCTACGCGATCGACAAGAACGGCGTGCGCAAGATCATCCACCAGACGCCGTGGTTCGAGAACGGCGAGTTCCGCGGTCTGGCCGAGATTTCGTTTGCGATTCCGGCGGACCTGCCGGTGCAGAAGCGGGAGTGACGGCGGGCCGGCGAACCGCTAGACTTGCAGGCATCAATTACGGTTAGCGCTCGCGACTCGCTGAACAAGGGGGCGACGAGAAATGATCAGGAGACTGTACGTCAACAACTTTCGTTGTTTGGTGAACTTCGAGTTGCGTCTGCCGCCGCTGTGCCTGATCGCCGGCCCGAATGGTTCGGGCAAATCGTCGGTGATCGACGTGCTGTTTCTCTTGCGTCGTTTCATCGCGGGCGAAGAGGGAACAGAAAATTCGTTCGAACATAAAGAAAAAACCGACTGGATAGATTCCAACAACCAGGGCTTTGAACTCGAAGTCGAAGCCGATTCGGGAGTCTATCTTTATAAATTGGTCATTGAATTTGATGCGGAGAAGCAGCCGTCCGTTACGACGGAAACGCTCGATTTCAACCGACGGCCATTGTTTTTGTTGGGTACGGAAAACCCCGCCGTCCTCTATCGCGAGGACGGATCCGAGTTTTCTTTTCCGGTTGACCGGCGTCGGTCCGGAGTCGCGTCCGCGGCGAATATGCCGGACGCAGGACCATTGGCGTCGTTTAGAAAACATATTGAGAACACGATCGCCGTCGGATTCGATCCCTTTGACATCCGTTCGGACGACCACTGGGACAAAGCGCCGATGCGCCTCATGCAGAATTTCGCGCGGGTGTACCGATCTTTCTTGCAGGAAAATCCCACCGGCGCCTTCGAGGCCACCAGGGAACTCCGGAAAGTGGTCGAAGATTTCGATACCTTTCGTTTGGCGCCGCATGGCGGAGATTTCAACCTTCTTCACGTCGTTTTCAAGAACACGGCATCGCGAGGGAAGCGCATTGAGATCCCATTCCACCGGCTTTCCGAGGGCCAAAAAATGCTCTGTGTTCTGTACACGCTGTTGTACGGTTCGCGGGGCGCCGATCGTTCGCTGTTTCTCGACGAACCGGATAATTTTCTGGCCTTGCGGGAGATTCAACCTTGGTTGGTCCAGGCGGCCGATTTTGCGGGCAGCGAGATTCCGCAAATTGTCCTCGTTTCCCACCACCCCGAAATAATTGATTACCTCGGCGAGTCGAAACTGCGGATGTTGACGCGGAAAAGAAACGGCTCCATTCGTGTAAAGACGGAGTTTGATTTCGGCGGTTCGCCGTTAAAGCTGTCGGAGATCGTCGCTCGGGGCTGGGACGAATGACGCCCCGCAGCGCGAAAGTGGTGATTCTTTGCGAGGACGATCAACAAGAAGCGTTTATTCGCCAGTTTTTGAAAGTCTGGGCGCGGAATTGGGAGCCGATACGAACGAACAAAAACCGCTCGCCCGGCGGGTCCGGCGAGCAATGGGTTCGAGAACAATTCCCCGCCGAATTGCAGGCCCATCGATCGCGGGAGAAAAGAGGCCGCTCGGTGCTGATCGTTATGACCGATGCGGACAAGTTCAAGGTTTCCCAACGCGCCAAACAACTTCTGAAAGAGTGCGAGAAAACCGCCGTCGACGCGCCTCGGGAAAACGAAGCGGTCGTGATTGCGATTCCAAAATGGAGCGTGGAAACGTGGCTCCGCTATCTCGACGGACAGGAATTTGACGAGAACAAACAGACTGCCCCTCATTATTCGTTGGTCGCGAGCAAGAAACCCGCGCGATCGCTTGCCGCGATGTGCAAGAGCAACAAGTTGCGAGCACCGGCTCCGAAATCGCTTGAACTTGTGTGCGACGGCTTCAAGACGCTTTTCAAGTGACGCGCGGGAACGCCAAGCCGTGCGGCCGCCGCGCCCGCGCCATTGACCCGCCGGGCGATTCGAGATACAAGACTTCCGGTTAGAAAACGGCGCGTCGCCCGACGGGAACGCGGATGCGGGCCCCAAGCCTTCGGCGGCCGAGAATCAACGCCAATCGCCAGGACAGGAACAAACAAAGATGTGCGGCATTTTCGGTTTGATCGGCAAGGAACCCGTGGCGGCGCGTTTGATCGCCGGCGCCGGGCGGCTGCAAAATCGCGGCCATCGCAGCACCAAAGTCTTCACCTTCGATGGCAAGTTCTTCTATAACCACGGCGGGCTGGCCCCGGCGACGATCCTCTTCGACGGCTACGATCCGACGTTGCTGCGCGGCGACAGCGGCATCGTGCACACGCGCTATGCGACCTCCGGCAAGACGACCGAAGAGTGGCTGTGGCGCAACATCCAGCCGGTGTTCACCGACCGTCCGGGCATGGCGACCTGCAACAACGGCGACTTGGTCAACCTGTACAGCGCCACCCAAAAAATGAAGGACAAGGGCTTCTCGTTCCAGACCGAAGTTGACGCCAAGGTGATCCAGGATTTGATCATTCATCACTTGATCCAGGCCAAGGCGTATCAGGTCGCGAAACGGCCGCAACTGTGGCTCAACCACCTGCGCAAGGCGCTGGAATACACGACGAGCGAGTTGATCGGCGCCTACAGCGTTCTGTGCCTGATGGAAAACGGCCTGCTCGCGTTTCGCGATCCGAACGGCATCCGCCCGTTGTGCACGGCCCGGCGCTACGGCCCCGACGGCCAGACGATCGAGGTCGGCTTCGCCAGCGAATCGAGCGTCTTCAATTATTTCGGCGATTACCGCGACATCCGCGACGTCGCGCCGGGCGAGGCCGTCTGGGTCGATCGCGAGTGGCTGACCCCGATGTCCGAGACTATTCCGGCGAAGCGCGAGGCGTTTTGTTTCTTCGAGTATGTCTATTTCGCGCGGCCGGATTCGAGCTTCAAAGGCCAGCGCGTTGAGGTCGTGCGCTCGGAACTGGGCGCCGTGCTGGCGCAGGAGTGCGAAGACCTGGCGCCGGAGATCGATGTGGTGTGCGGCCTGCCCGGCACCAGCATCTCGGCCGGCCAGACGTTCGCTCACATCCTGCAGAAGCAATATCGCAACGCGATCATCAAAGTCGACAACCGGCGCAGCTTCCAGGAAACGTCGGACGAAAAGCGCCAAAAGGCGATCGACGAAAAGTTCATTTTCCTGCGGGATTTCATCGACGGGCAGCGCATCGCGATCATCGACGATTCGAACGTCCGCGGCACCACCGGCAAGAAAATCGTCCGCCGCTTGTGGGATCTGGGCGCCAAGGCGGTCCACATGCTGTATTACTCGCCGCCGATTATCGGCCCATGCTTCTACGGCATCGACACGCCCGACGAGACCAAGCTCATCGCCTTCGGCAAGGAACAGGAAGAGATCCGCGCCGAAATGGGCTGCACGACGGTCCGATATATCAGCCACAACGGCCTGTATCGCGGCCTGGGCCTGCCCGAAGGCGAGTTGTGCACCGCGTGCATCACGCGGGACTATCCGACCGACACCACGGAAATCATGTCGCGGACCGAGTTGCGGCGGCAGGAGCGCCTGGCCTCCGACGGCGTCGTCTGATCGCCGCGCCCGTCCGCAGGAGGTGGACGATGATTCCGAATCTCAACGGCATCAAGGCCAAGGTGAACGAAATCTACGCGGCGGTCGAGGACAAGGTCCGCGACGAAATCGACGCCGACCGCAATGAGCAGGCGCCCGTCCGGCGCGTCATCCTCGCCTATAGCGGCGCGGCGGCCGCGGTGGCCGCCAACCCCCTGCCGTTCGCCGAATTCGCGATGTTGACGCCGGTGCACGTGGCCATGGTGCTGCACATCGGCCACCGCCTCGGCCACCCAATCACCGTCGATCGCGCCGGCGAGGTGTTCAAGCGGATCGTCGCCGCGGTCGGCCTCTCGGCGGCGGTGCGATTCACGGCGGGCGCGCTGTTGAAGGTCGGTCTGCCGTTTGTCGGCGGCCTGTTGCGGGCGCCCGTGGCGTTCGCCTTCACCTACGGCTTGGGGCGCGTCGCGGAAGACTACTTCATCAGCGTCAATCAGGGGTTCAATTTCGACGCCAAAACGGCGCGCGCCGTGTTCGAGCAGGCCGTCCGCGAGGGCCGCGTCGCCGGCGCGTACGCCGACCTGCTCGAGACGAAACCGGCGGCGAAAAAGTCGGAGCCGAAAACCGCCGCGAAGAAACCGGCTCGGCCGCGGGCGACCAAAGGCGGCAAGAAATCGCAGGGGCCGTCGCGCGTTTAGCGACCGGCGCGGGCCTGAAACACGGCAATCGTCTCGTGCGACGGCAGCGCCACGGCCTGCCAGATCGGCTCCAGCGTCATCCCGTCATTCGGTGAAACGTCGTCGTCGACCGTCATGAAAAACGCGCAGCCGTCGGCCGCGAGCGCCTGTTCGACCGCCGCCGGCGGGTCTTCGGCGGGCTCGATTTTCACGTTGGGGACCAGGCCTTCCAGCATCTTCTTGAAGTACCCCCGCGGGCGGTAGTCGAGGAAGGGCGAGGCGAGCGGATAAATCATTTTGCAGCCGCCGGGCGGCGCGCGGCGCGCGAGCCGGTCGGCCGCCGCGTACGCCAGCGTTTGATCGTTCGAAAAGGACGGCAGCGCCGGAAACGGATTGTACCGGCATTCGAGGTCGTGGCGGCCCCGGCATTCGTCGTTGGCGTGCACCGGCTGCGGCCGCAACAGCGCCGCCGGCAGCACGGCGAACCCCCACGACAACTGGAGCGCTTGCGCCGCGCCGAAGACGATCATCGCGGCGCTCGCCGCCGCGCGACCCGCGCGGCCGAATGGCAGCCGGGCGACGGCCGCCGCGACGATGAGCGCCAGCGGCGCGAGCAGCGGCGTAACGTAATAGTCGTTCTTCGGATTGACGGCCGTCAGCAGCGCGAACGAGCCGAAAAACCAGGCGGCGAGTTCGCCGCGCAGCGGCGGCGCGGCGTCGCCGCGTTTCGCAAAAAACAAAGCCAGCGAGCCGAGAACGACGAGAAAAAACACCGGCGAAAGCTGATAAAAAACGGCGTGCCCGTAATACGTCAGACACGGCCAACTCCAGCGCGACGGGCACGACGAAAGTTCGACGTACGACTGCCCGCCGGCGCGCAGAAAGCCGCCGAGTTCGCGCAGCGACGCCAGCCACCAACTGGCGGAAACCAGGGCGGCCGTCGCGGCAATGACCGCGAAATTCGCCGCGGTCCGGACGCGCCGTTCGTCCTCCACCGTGCGCCACGTTCGGTAGAAAGAGAACGCGAACGGAACCGCCAGATAAAAGACGATTTTGGGGTTCGCCAGAATGCCGGCGCCGCATGCGACGCCGAGCAGCAACGCGCCGGCGGTCGATTCGAGCCGCTTGTTCCGCAGCAGCAAATGCAGGCAGAGCGCCGACATGCCGACCGCCGCGTAGTGGTGGCCGAAGTTGCGGGACAGGCCGTCGACGCCCGGCCAGAGGCCGACCAGGCACGCTGCGAGGAAGCCGTACGCCGGCCCGCTCATCCGGCGGCCGAGCCAAAATGTCGAAAACAACAGCAGGGCCGTCCAGAGGTTGTTGGCGGCCGTCAAACCCGAATATCCGTAGCCGAAAACGTGCGCCGAGAGCAGGCCGACCAACTGCGTCAGCCGCGACCAGTGAAACCATTTGTATGCGCCGATCAGCCAATACGTGCGGATCGCTTTGTCGGCCGCGGTGGCTTCGGGATCGTGCAGGATCGCGCGGAGTTCGGTCCGCAAGTGCAGCGTGCCGTCCCAATAATCGGTCTGATCGTCATAATTGGCGGATTGATAATTGGAGCCGGTCCACAACCAATTATTCGCGCCGTGGACCGCGACGAGCAGCAGAATCGCCACATGCCAGCCGACCGTCGCCAGCCGGCTTGCCGGTCGAGGCGTCGCCGCGTCGCCCGCTCGTTGTCCGAAAAACGTTGACGGCAATGGATTCGACCTCGCCTGCCCGAGACGCCGACCACTCTAGTCGATCTTGCCCGGCGTCGCCAAGGGCAACGGCGGTGGAAGGAAATTCGAACTTGAACACAGAGGGCGCAGAGGAAGACACAGCGAGCACAGAGAAGACGGGCGGGAAACCACTTGAAAATCCCTGTGGCCTCGGTGTCTTCCTCTGTACTACTATCCGCGAATTTCTTCGCTCGGCGCGAAGAATTTGGAAAGTTGAATACAACCGCAGATTACGCCGATGAAC
>Ga0181520_10006904_pt1 | contig 17057 bp, 16 predicted proteins | sample PEATcosm2014_Bin_29_FD_132451 | JGI IMG/M metagenome (GOLD analysis project Ga0181520, IMG submission 132451) | Peatland microbial communities from MTU Mesocosm Facility, Houghton, MI, USA - PEATcosm2014_Bin02_30_metaG | ecosystem: Environmental > Terrestrial > Soil > Wetlands > Peat | place... | reverse complement strand
TTTAACTTCTACCCGGTTACTGCAGTGATGATTGTAATGCTGGCACTGCTAAACGATGGCGCAATACTGTCTATTGCTTATGACAATGTTCATTACAAAAATAAGCCGGAAGCCTGGAATATGCGAATGGTATTGGGGATATCCACTGTTCTCGGTGTTATCGGAGTCGTCGCAGCTTTTGGTTTGTTTTTTCTTGGAGAGCGTGTCTTTCATCTCGACCGGGCACACATTCAAACTCTGATGTATTTGAAACTGTCGGTAGCGGGTCACCTTACAATCTTTTTGACACGCACGCGAGGACCGTTCTGGTCAATACGTCCGGCAAAGATTTTATGGGGGGCTGTACTAGGTACACAAATAGTGGCTACATTAATAGCGGTTTATGGGCTGTTTATGACACCTCTTGGCTGGGGCTGGGCCGGATTTGTGTGGGGTTATGCGCTTCTTTGGTTCTTATTGAATGACCGTGTGAAACTTCTCGCGTACCGGATTTTTGATCACAATAAAGCTGCTGCTAAGCCTGAAGCTAAAGATGAAACAAAGCCTGAAGCTAAAGACGACACAAAACCCGAAGCTAAAGATGAAACAAAAGCCGGAGTTAAAGACGAAATAAAACCTGAAGCTAAAGATGAATCGAAACCTGAAGCTGAGACTAATTCTGAAATCAAAGCAGAGACACCTTCCGATTTGAAGCCGCAGATCGCCAAGCGAGCTTATGAACTTTACGAAGAGCGCGGCCGTAAGGATGGCCCGGCAGTTCAGGACTGGACAAAAGCGGAGCAGGAAATTCGGAAAACTGAGGCTAAAGCTAAACCTGAAGACAAAGCAGAGATTAAGTCAGGCTCTAGAACCGGTACAAATCCAATAGCTGAACCTAAACCAGCAGCCGTAGTTGAGGCCATATCTGAAGTTAAAGACGAGGCTAAACCGGAAACCAAAACTGAAGCTAAACCCGAGGATAAAGAAGAGGTTAAGCCTGACGCTGAAGCCAAAGCAGCAACCGATTTAACGCCGGGGATGGTAAAGCGAGTTCATGAACTATACGAGGAACTAGGGCGCAAGGATCTCCGGGCAGTTGAAAACATGGAGAAGGCTGAGCGCGATAATTCGGAAGATAAAACCAAAAACGAATCTAAGCCCGAAGACAAGGCAAAGCCCAAGGATGGAAAGTAATTATGATTCCGGATTGGTTCTACCTCCTCCCCATTTTCTGTTTCGCGATAGTGCTGCGCTTGAGTTTTTTACAACCGTGCAGAAGCGTTATTTAAAGAGCACTATCGCAGCGGATTAATGTGTTGATTGATGAAAAACGGTCTATACCTTGTCAACGGTTGTGAACAGCGGGCTTCACGGGAGGCTGGCTCTGAAGTTCCGGGAACATCCGTGGTTCATTGCAATAGGAGTCTAAAATGAAGACTCCTTTCAACGGCCGAAATAAAACCGAACCTTGCGGAGCAGAAGATTCAGAAAGATGAAACAAATAAATAAACAGACGCGAATAACACGGGTGAAATTTTCGAAAGGATGAAGATGAAAATTAATTCAATAAATTACCGGGTACAGACTGGAGTAGAGGTAAAACTTAATGAGTGGCCAACTTTAGTAAAACCATTATGCAAGTCAAAGAAGCAGTATCAGAAACTCCTGGAAGAACACGCCGGAGAGTTGAAGAAACTGCAACGCCTTCACTATGCGTCAAGCCGTTATGCTTTGCTGCTGATTTTCCAGGGGATGGACGCATCCGGCAAGGACGGTTCCATCCGGCATGTTATGTCCGGGGTCAATCCTCAAGGATGTGAGGTTTTCAGTTTCAAACAGCCGAGTGCAGAGGAATTGAAGCACGATTTTCTCTGGCGCACAACCTGCCGTCTGCCTGAACGCGGGCGAATCGGCATATTTAACCGTTCCTACTATGAGGAAGTGCTCATCACCCGGGTGCATCCCGAAATTCTTCGCGGCCAGGGGCTTCCGGATGAGCTGCTCGATGAAAAGACTATTTGGGAAGAACGGTATCGTTCTATTGTGGACTTAGAGCAGCATCTTTATCGTAACGGTACCCGGATCATTAAGATATTCCTCCACCTGTCTAAAGACGAACAGCGAAAGCGGTTCCTCGAACGAATTGATGACCCGGACAAGAACTGGAAATTCAGCCTCTCAGACATTCATGAGAGGAATTTTTGGGAGGATTATGTGAAAGCTTTTGAGGCTTGTCTGAACGCGACAAGCATGCATCACGCGCCTTGGTATGTTGTTCCAGCAGATGACAAGGAGAATGCCCGATTGATTGTTTCTCAAATTGTCCTTGATGTATTCAATGAACTTAAAATGGCATACCCAAAGACCACTACGGAAAGGCGGCATGAATTGAAATCTATCCGGGAACAAATTTGAAAGCAAAACAGTTGATAGAAATTCCTTTGATTGATGGAGGTACTGGCTTACCCCAAAGATGTAGTTCCTTTTTCATCCTTTTGCCCGATTGAATTAAGACCGCCCTCTTCATATTATTATTGGGAATAGGACTGTACTTCTATAAACCCTAAAGTTATTGGGTACATGTAAAAAATATTAAGCGCTGTACTCATAAATTGAATCCGGGAATAAAATATAAGTAAAATTTTAATAAATGGATAAAGACTTCACTCACAATTATCAAGATAGGTAAAACCAATGCAAAAGATTAAAAACGAATTTTTAATGATTGCGTTTATAATAGTGGTTATACTTTTTTTTTACTTCAGTGCAGGGGTTATGATAGATCGCGGATTATATGTAAGAATGCATGGAAACGGTTGGGCAGGCAGCATGAGTTGGAGAATGTATCCTGCTACAATTACTCTCGTTTTGAGCGCTGTACTTGCCTGGCTGCTATTTAGAAAAAGAAATAGTAAAATATTTAGAGAGAAAAAATGTTCGGATTAAAACATAGAAAACGAGAGCGTATCCGCAAGCTACCATTTCCTGAAAAATGGCAGGATATAATAGAAAAGAATATAGCATATTATCATCATTTAAATTACCGTGATCAGGCAGAATTGCGCGGTCATATTCAAATATTTTTACACGAAAAAAAATTTGAGGGACTTATTGGACTTGAAATAACCGATGAGATAAAAGTAACCATCGCTGCACAGGCTTGTATTTTGCTTCTGCATCGCGATACGGATTATTACCCTACATTGTTTACAATTTTGGTATATCCTCATCCTTTCTTTTCAAACATCAAACAATACTTACCCGGCGGAATAGTAGCAGAAGGCGAACAGGGACGATTAGGAGAATCCTGGCATCGCGGGCCTGTCATTCTTTCATGGGACAATGTAAGCCGGTCCGCGCACGATCATAATGATAAGCATAACGTGGTTTTTCATGAATTTGCACACCAACTTGACGGTGAGTCAGGTGCAAACGATGGAGCGCCGGTACTGCCAAACCGGTCTACGTATATTGCATGGGCACGGGTGCTGGGTGAAGAATACCAGGACTTACTTGATCATTTAAAACGCCACCATAAATCAGACATAGATTTTTATGGAGCTACAAACCCTGCTGAATTTTTTGCTGTAGTGACAGAATACTTTTTCGAAAAGCCAATCCAGCTCAAAATGCGGCACCCGGAATTATATGAGCAGTTCAAAAACTTTTACAAGCTGGATACTGAAGCGATTATGTTAAAGGATGACAAAGACAGTATTGGTAAAAAGGAAGTTTTATGAAACATAAACATATCCCGATTGGTAAAATTCTTGGAATTCCAATTTATTTAGATCCTTCATGGTTCTTAATATTGGCTTTAATAACCTGGATGTTAGCGCAAAATTATTTTCCGCTTGAATTCAAAAATTGGACAATACTCTCATATTGGCTGGTCGGTTTTATAACATCGATATTCTTTTTCCTAAGTATATTACTTCATGAATCCGGTCATTCTATAATTGCAAAAAAATATAAGCTTAAAGTGAAAAGGATAACACTTTTCTTATTCGGCGGAGTTTCCGAAATTTCAGAAGACCCGCCAAAATCATCGGCGGAATTTTGGATTGCTGCTGCCGGGCCTATTACCAGTTTCATATTAGCAGCCATATTTTATTTATTAGCTAAGGTATTTGCATATAATCAATATCTTGCAGCCTCATTTCAGTATCTTGCTTTTATAAACTTTATTCTGGCAATATTTAATTTAATTCCCGGATTTCCGTTGGATGGAGGAAGAATTCTGAGATCGATAGTGTGGGCTATTACAAAAAATTATAAACAAGCAACTGCAATTGTCTCTAATGCCGGAAGATTTTTTGGATTCTTTTTTATTATGCTTGGTGTTTTGCAGATATTTCAAAATAATGTTATTGACGGTTTATGGATGTTATTTATTGGCTGGTTTCTTGAAATTACCGCAATGTCCCAGATTCAAAAACAGGCGCTTAACGGTTTATTATCAGGGCACCAGGTGTACGAAGCTTTGTCGAATGACTATGGTATAGTATATCCTGATTCTACGGTTCAGGAAATTTTAGATAATCATTTCATCGGCGCCAATCGAAGAAGCTTACTTGTTAAGGATAATAATATAATAGTTGGATTTCTTACACCCGGCCGAATAAATTCAATTTCAATAAAGGATAGACAAAATAAAACAGTAGAAGATGTAATGATACCGTTACAAGATATTAATAAAATAAATTCCACCGAACTATTATTAGACGCATTAAGGTCTATTAACGAAAATGATGTAAGAGTTGTACCAGTAATTGAAAATGGCAATTGCATTGGAATATTGAATAGCAAAAGTATTACTCAATTTATATTTGAACTGCAAAAGCTGGGGGCATTAAAGTAACAGTTAGGTTAATAAAGATATAAAATTTTAATAAAAATTATAAAGGGTCATAAATGGAAAGTGTATTTAATAATTCTGAAGATGCGGAGATCCATCAACTTATCGAAACTCTTTGCAGTGAAGATGGAATGGAGCGGCAAAAAGCGCGTAAAGCTCTGGTTGCTAAGGGGAAAGATATGATCGATTTTATGATGGAACTGCTCACACATCCGAAATACATCAATCGCTGGGAAGCAGTAAAGACGATGGAAGAAATCGGGGACCCGGTTGCTATACCACTGTTTATCAGGGCATTGGAGGATGATAAAGTTGACGTCCGCTGGATTGCCGAAAAGGGACTTATAAAACTTGGAATGCTATCTGTTAAACCGCTTCTCAAGGTCTTGATACGGAAGTCTGATTCCGTATTTATTTTAGCAGGTGCACATCATATCTTTTATGATTTGCGCGAAAATAAAGTAACACCGGCTGATTTTGCTGTGGATAAATTATTATCTGTATTAAAAAATACGGCTGACGTTGATTCGATTATTCCTATAGCTTCAGGATTATTGAATAAACTTGAATTATCGGCAGAATAATTAGCAAAATTTTTTCTTTATATATGTTAACGACGTTTCATTATTTTTGATGTGAAATCAATAATTTTATTTCGGCCTCTTTCCCATAAAGCACTTATTAATTTTATTGTCGTAGATCATTATATCTATCATGCTTATCTGATAATTTCTCTTTCTCATTTGATGTTTTGTACGGATGCTCAATACCATTTTTTACGAATGGATCTTTTCCCCTGGCTAATTTCGAGCTTTTTATTTCCTGTTCATGTAATTTATTTGTTCTTAAGTACTTTAAACTTACCCAGTATTCCTTTTTTATTTTCTTTTTTTAAAAGGAATTTTTCACGGATTTTCTCAAATAATATTTTGTCGGATATTATTAATAACTGATCTTCAGGTTGAATCTTTAATGTGTGATGCGGAACCAGCATCTCTTCATCCCTTAATAACGCAACAATTTCGCATTCATGGTCGGGGCCAAATATGCGGGTGTCATTTAATTTTTTGCCGATGTATTCATTTCCCGGAAAAACATTAATAAGGAACATAATTTTTCCATTTGATATTTCAACCGGGATCCGGGATTCCAGCACAGACGACAAATCCAATTTACCCACAATTTCCGGATCAAATGTTCTTCGCTCGCTTAATAATATAGCGGCACGTTTTATCTGCTCGGTTCTATGAGCGGGTGAAAGCCACTTGTTTTTGACCTGGGCTTCATAGAGACTGATATATTTCAAATTTAAAGATGAGCAAATAACTTTTTGGATTACAAATCCGATTATTACAGCAAGAGCTGCCGGAACAAGCAGTTGATATCCATTGGTCATTTCGGTAACCATTAAAAGAGTCGCAATCGGAACCCTGGCTGCGCTTCCGAAAACAGCGGCCATACCGATAACTGCAAATGCAGCAGGCTGCTGATGAAACAATTGAGCGAATATACCCCCAAGCATTGCGCCCAGAAATAAAGTTGGAGCAAAAACTCCGCCGGAGCCGCCGGAGGACACGGTTAAAGCAAAAGCTACAAGCTTACCAAACATTAAAATTATTAGAAGGGAGAGGGCTAATTTACCATTAATAACAAACTGCATCCACCCGTACCCGCCTCCTAAAACCTGGGGAAGAAATAATGCGATTAATCCAACGCATAATGCACCAAGAGCCGGTTTTAAAAAACGAGGTAATTTGATTTTATAAAATAAATCCCTGGTTGTGTAAAAAACCATAGGAATAAATGCACCGGCCAAACCGCTGGTTAAACCAAGAAGAACATAATATACGTAAGAGAGCGCACCGGTTACATTGATAGATACCGGAATTTGAAATAGAGGATTCCATCCAACAAAAAAAGCATTAACAGAATACGCTATAACTGCACCGAGCATGGTGTAAACAAGCGCCTCCGATTCAAATTCCATATCGCTGTACAGCACTTCGACGGCAAATATAGCAGTGCCGATGGGCGATCTGAATATTGCAGAAAGTCCGGCAGCCATACCTATAAGAACCAGGAGACTCCTGTCTTTTTCGGAGCGGTGAGTCAGGCCGGCATATATAGAGCCGAACCCGGCACTGAATAGAGCAGTCGGGCCTTCCCGTCCTGCTGAACCGCCGGAGCCGATAGTAATTGCGGATGCCAAAATTTTTATCGGTACAACACGTGCTCTGATTTTACCCCCATCTTTATGAAACGCTTTCACTGCGGTATCTGTCCCGTGCCCTTCTGCTTCCGGTGCAAAACCATAAACAAGAGCGCCGGAAATTATTCCACCGAGCGTTATTACAACCGGAATTAGCCATAAGCCATGACTTCCGATAGTTTGAATTAAAATGCCCCCTTCATTAGGCAATCCCGGTGCCTGGTAACCGGCAGCATCATTAAGAAACAGTGTTTGTGCTAATTTTAATAAGAACCCGAATAATTGAGCGCCCAGAGCGCCGATAATTCCTAATAAAACCGTATCAAAAAATAGTCTTGTTTTTCTCCTCACTTTTAACCCGGTAATTATTACTATTATGTGTTACATATTTATCTAATATACCAAATTGAAAATATAAATACATTGATAAGAATTACGATTAAATAGAGAATTAATAAAATTAGTACATTAATGTTTATTTAATATTCTTTTAATTGTTTTATTAACCCTAAAAAGATCCATTAAGATCGTTAACCATCCTGTTATGAAATGCTTCATGAAAGGGACAAAAATAATTGCCGTAACCCTATCCAAAAGGATTAGACCCTTTTCCATTCCTTTGCCCGATTGAATACTTCTCTTTCAAAATGTACTTTCATCATGGAACTATTTATTAACCAATTGAAAGAATTACTTATAGAGAGAGTAAAATGAAAAAAGATAGAATAAACTACAAAAGACCTTCATCTCAATTAGGTGGAAAAGACATCCAAAAAAAGATAGCAATTGGAAAAGAAGAAAATACTTTTCCCGGCTACTCCACTTATCCTAACCGCGATGACATTTATAATAAAGACAAAGAAGAAGACCTGAACCCGGAAGAAACATCCAGGATTAAAAAACCTTATAAGAGGCCCGGGAAGAAAAAAGAAAAAAATATTATGGAAGATGCTACCGGCAGTGACCTTGATGTACCGGGCTCTGAATCGGATGAGATGGAAGAGAATGAAGGAAGTGAAGACGAAGAAAATAATTACTACAGCTTGGGTGGAGACGATCATAATGATCTTGATGAAGATAAGGGCGATTAAATATAGAGGTATAAGAAAAAGTGTTATGCAATACTTTCCTTTTAATTTTTTCTATCTGTCAACGACTATTGCCTAATATGATCAAGTAATAACCTTGCAGATAAATATGAGTTGGAAATAAAAAACTCACAGCGGACTTCTAAAAGCGTGATGGGGCTTAACAAAGAATATATTTAGACCTGACCTTTTCCTAAACCTCCTTCGATTATTTAATTATTGAACTAATATGCTGTTTTAATTAAACTAAATTATATTTTTATGATTGTTTGAAAAAATCAATTTACTTGATTAAATTTAAATTGTTATAATAAATTGCATGAATGAATATCCCCAATTCATTGGAATCAAATCAATAAAATGAAAAAATCAGGATACTACTTATAGAAGATAACCGTCTTCTTCGTGACGGTATTGTTGTTATACACAAAAAACAGCCTGACATGCATGTTCTTGCTTCAGTGGGTAACGGGGAAAATATAATGAAGTTGATGGGGGAGCTAAAGCCGGATATTATTCTTCTTGATCTTGGATTACGAAATCAAAACAGCCTGCAAGTTGTAAAATTGGTTAAGAAAAAATTCCAGGAACCCAGGATAATTGTTATGGATTTAATTCCTCTTCAGGCAGACGTTTTTGAATTTGTATAGGCAGGGGTGTCCGGTTTTATTTTAAAGGATGCAAATATTGCCGAGTTTTTTAAAACTATCAGTGCGAACAGGTTCTGCCTGCACATTTAACCGGCTCACTCTTTTCTCAAATTGTAGAAAATGCAATTAGTGATCCCAAACCTTCTTTAATTGTCGAATCTGTGCGTATGACAAAACGTGAACGGCAGGTAATTGATTTAATTTCGGAAGGATTAACAAATAAAAAGATTGCCCAATTGCTACATATATCAACCTACACTGCTAAGAGTTATGTAAATAACATACTTGAAAAATTGACGCTTAATACACGCCTGCAAATTGCCAGATACACTCATCTCTCCGGAACTATGAATGCTGAAGCGGAAAATACTTCAATAATCAGCTAATAATTATTACAATAACACTAACCGAAAGGAATAATTCCTTTTTCATTCCTCCGAGCTATAGATTATCCATTCAATATTAGAGAAATTAAAAACGGGCGTTAATATGAAAATTCAAAAAAGGAACCTATGAATTGGATCATTGATACTTTAAGAACTTATCCTGAACTAGCTCTCTTTTTTACTTTAGGAGCAGGGTTCTGGATAGGCAATAAAAAGTTTGGGAATTTCAGTCTTGGGCCTGTTACAAGTGTTTTGCTTGTGGGTGTTCTGGTAGGCCAACTTAATCTTACGATTTCCCCTAATGTAAAATCTTTTTTCTTTCTGATGTTTCTTTTTGCCGTTGGTTTTGGGGTTGGTCCTCAGTTCTTCAGAGGATTAAAGAAAGATGGTATACCGCAAGTTATCTTTGCAAGTATTATGAGTATACTTTGTTTGCTCTGTACTTGGGGAGCAGCAGCAATTATGGGATATAATATGGGACAAAGTGCGGGTTTGCTATCCGGAGCTAACACAATTTCTGCTGTAATTGGGGTTGCAGCCAATACCGTGAATTCGCTTGGGCTGCCAGCAGCGCAGACAAAGAATTTGCTAAATGCGATACCAGTCTGTTATGCGGTGACCTATATTTTTGGGACGTTTGGGGCAATCCTGATTATCTCCAGTTTGGGTCCTGCAATGCTGGGAGGACTTGATAAGGTGAAAAAGCAGTGTAAGGAGTTGGAGAGCAAACTGGGCGGAGGCATCACATCGGGAGAAGGCGGTGTATTTCCTGCTGATGACCGTGTACTGTATAATGCATATGAAATAGGGGGCACTTCTGAGGCAAAAGGCAAGAAAGTATCTGAACTTGAAATATTATTAGAGATGAAGGGGCATCATCTATTTGTTGAACGCATAAGACATAATGGAAAGGTCGTGGAAATTAACAAGGATACAATTTTGCAGGATAAAGATGTGATAGTGGTAGAAGGAAGAAAAGAATTTTTATTAGGGGAGGACAGACAATTAGGCAAAGAGGTGTATGACGTGGAACTACTTGATTTTCCTGTGGAGAAGCTAAGTGTGTTATTGACCAGCAAAGAAATTGACGGCAAAAATCTTTCTGAATTAAGAAAAAAACCCTATATGCATGGAGTTGTAATAAGATCTATAAAAAGAATAGGTATTGAAATTCCAGTATTGCAGGAAACCATATTAGATAAGGGTGATATGATAGAGTTAGAGGGTCTTAAAAAGGATGTCGAGAAAGCAATACATGAGATTGGTTATGTAGATAGACCTACTGATAAGGTTGATATGGTACTTGCAAGCCTGGGAATTTTTCTAGGCGGCTTAATTGGTGCTCTTACGCTTCATATTGGCAAAGTGCCATTGAGCCTGACCACAAGCGGAGGTGCATTGATAGGCGGTTTAATATTTGGTTGGCTTCATAGCTCTCATCCCAATATTGGTGCTATTCCGGAACCTACCCTGTGGTTTATGAATAAGATCGGTCTGTGCACATTTATTGCAGTAGTTGGAATAATGGCAGGACCTTCGTTTGTCGAGGGATTTGAAAAAATTGGGCCTATGCTATTTGTGGTTGGGATAGTTGTAACAACAATTCCTTTACTTATAGGAATATTTATGGGGCGATATCTTTTCAAATTTCACCCGGCTATTACCCTGGGTTGTTTAGCCGGTTCACGAGTTATTACCGCTGCCCTGGGGGCGACTCAGGATACACTCGAAAGCAAGACACCAGCATTGGGCTATACTGTAACATATGCTGTTGGAAACACTCTCCTAATAATCTGGGGAGTTGTAATAGTATTACTAATGAATAGATGAAAATAACTTACATAATCTGAATTTTATGGCAAAATTAGGAAAAATCAAAACAACAAGGACTTCAGAAAAAGCTTTTGAGACCTTAAGTCCTTTCGAATTAAAGAATAAGCTCATCTCGCTTGCAGAGGAACATTCCCGGATAAGCACTTACCATATGCTGAATGCGGGAAGAGGAAATCCCAATTGGATAGCTAGTACACCCAGAGAAGCGTTTTTTGAGTTAGGTTCCTTCGCTATCGAAGAATCAAAAATAACGATGAACCTGGGTAATGGATTGGCCGGTATGCCCCATAAACCAGGCATTGCAAAAAGATTTAAACAATTTTTAAATAAAAACAGAATGTTGCCTGGAACAGGTCTATTAAAGAAATCCCTTGAATATGGGGTAAAAAAACTTGGATTTGACCCTGATGAGTTTGTTCACCAACTAGCAGATAGTATTGTAGGCGATAATTATCCCACACTTGCAAGGATGCTACGATATCATGAAGCAATTGTTCACAATTACTTAATTCAAGAGATGTGCAATAATGAACCACCTAATGGGATATACGACCTATTTGCAGTGGAAGGCTCTACGGCTGGAATGTGCTATTTATTTGATTCACTGATGCAAAATTTTTTGGTCAACCGGGGAGATAAAATCGCATTGCTGGAGCCGACATTTACGCCATATATAGAAATACCCAGATTGGAACAATATAATTTTGATGTCGTACAGATAAAAGCGATCAGCATTAACAAGGAAGGTTTGCATACATGGCAATATCCGGATACTGAAATTGATAAACTGAAGGACAAGTCCATTAAAATTGTCTTCGTTGTTAATCCCAGTAACCCGCCCTCCTATGCTATACATCCCGGCACTATTAAGCGATTAATACATATTGTAAAAACGGACAATCCCAGCCTGATAGTAATCACTGACGATGTATATGGAACATTTGTTCCGGGTTTTCGTTCCCTGATGGCAGAACTACCGCAAAATACTCTGGGCGTCTATTCTTTCAGTAAATATTTTGGATGTACCGGATGGAGATTAGGGGTCATAGCTATACATGAAGATAATATCTGTGATAAAATGATTGCCGCCTTGCCGGTCCGACAAAAGAAAGCGCTTGCCAGGCGTTATGGCATACTAGCACTTCACCCGGAAAAAATAAAATTTATTGATCGCCTTGTAGCAGATAGCCGTTCTGTTGCATTAAATCATACTGCAGGCCTGTCTTTGCCACAACAATTGCAGATGACTCTCTTTTCCTTGTTTGCTTTATTAGATGGTAAGGGAAAGTACAAGAAATTGACGCAGGATATTGTACAAAATAGGTTGAAACTTCTTTGGAAAGCTGTCGGCTTCACCCTTCCTGCGGACCCTTTGAGGGCAGGATATTATGCAGAAATTGACATGATGCTCTGGTCTAAAAGGTTTTACGGGAATGTCTTTGCTGATTATATGAAAAAACATTTTGATCCGGTGGATATACTTTTTCGTTTAGCAGAAAAGACATCGATTGTATTGCTGAATGGAGGCGGGTTTGCCGGCCCGGAATGGAGCATACGCATATCGCTTGCCAACCTGGACACACCAGCGTATCCAAAAATTGGTAGGGCTATTGCAGAAATGTTACATGAATATGCTGCCGCGTGGAAAGCTTCCCTGAAGTAAAAGCGCATTGGCAGAAAAATCGTAATAAAATTTTTTGTTGATACCCCAATCAAAACTGGGTTCATCATTTATGAAAATCATAAGGAGATACCACAATGAAAAACTCGATTTATCGACATGGTAACAAAGCCATGAAATTCCTATTTCTGCTGCTGTTTGTTTTAACGAGTAGCAATGTATTTGCTCAAAAACTTCCGCATATCATAATATTGGCCACTGGCGGAACGATTGCAGGCAAAGGGACATCGGTTAATGCTGCCGGTTACAAAGCAGGTGTAACACCCATCGGAGATATGATAGCGGCTGTACCAGGAATTGAAAAATTAGCTACTCTTACTGGTGAGCAGATCTGCAACATTGGCAGCCAGGATATGACCGTCGCGATATGGATGAAGCTTGCTAAACGTATAAATGAAATTTTTAAAAACAATGAAGCTGATGGAGTAGTAGTAACTCACGGTACAGATACTATGGAGGAGACTGCATATTTCTTAAGTCTTACTGATCGTTACGACTATCCTGTTGTATTAACAGGTTCGATGCGTGCCGGCACAGCTATGAGCGCAGACGGACCGGAAAATTTATATGACGCTGTTCAAGTAGCTGCAAGCCCGCTTTCAAAGCACAAGGGAGTGATGGTAGTTTTTAATCAAAGTATTTTCGATGCTCGGGAAGTCGTAAAAACAAATACAACAAATATAAATGCGTTTACCTCGCCAAATACGGGCCCAATGGGACAAGTGTTAGGTACGAAAGTATTATTCTATACTAATGAGCTTAGGGATGCTAATAAAAATACTCCCTTTGACATTACCGGGCTAGCCAAACTTCCAAATGTTGCTGTGGTAGAATTATTTGCCGATGTGCCGGATGTAGCTATTGATGCGTATGTAAAGTCCGGAGTAGATGGGATAGTTACGGCAGGATTGGGTGATGGAAATCTGAATATAATTAATACTAAAGCCGTAACAGAAGCCGTCAGTAAAGGAGTAATTGTATGCCGTGACACCAGGGTACCCACAGGCAGGGTAATCTTACATGATGAAACCGATGATGCTAAGCTGGGCACTATAGTAAGCGATGATCTCAATCCGCAAAAAGCCAGGATACTTTTGATGCTTGGTCTTACTCAAACCAAGGAAAAAGATGTATTGCAGAGCTATTTTTTCAAGTACTAAGTCCAAGAAAGGCAGAGCTAATAATCATGGCACGATATGTAATTTTACTTAGTTGTTTTATACTAATTGCTATGAGTGCAAATGCGCAAATGCAGAAGCAAACAGATACAACAATCACTCAGACTGTGCGAATTATTCCTGTAGACGTTGCGACACTTTTAAAGAATATGTCAGTAATTATGAATATGCAATATGCGAATAATAGCGATTTTCAGGACGGAAAATATACCGGGACTGATTTTGCTATGAATCAATTCCGACTGGAAATAAAAGGACAGGTATTTGACAACGTTTTTTTTCGGTTTCGTGACAGGTATACGCGCGATCCAATAACTCAGTCTGTTGATAATATAAACCATTCCATTGACCTGGCTTTTATAGGGATCGATGTATCTCCAGAGATTAGTTTAGCCTTCGGCAAAATGTGTGCTGATTATGGAGGATATGAATTCGATGCAAATCCGATTGATATTTATCAATATAATGATATTGTTGAATATGCCGATAATTTTTTGACAGGGGCACAGTTAACCTGGACGGCTTCTAAAGATCATCAATTTGCCTTCCAGATACTTAATGCAAGAACTCAAACATATGCTGAAATATATGATACGATCCCCGGGGTAACAGCAGCAAAATTTCCTGCTGCCTTAGTAGGTAACTGGAGAGGAAGTTTTGCGGATGGTGAGTTTGCCACATTTTGGAGTTACTCGCTCATCAAAGAGGCCAGTAACAAAAACGTTTATTATACGGCATTAGGTAATCAATTCAATTCCGGAAACTGGTCAGTTCAATATGACTTTAAATATATGAGCGATGAAATTGACCGGCTAGGCCTTGTTACCAGTTTGATTCCCCAAAGTTATTCTCAATACACAGCGTTAAATACGGCATATATTGAACACTGGCTTCGTGTCGAATATACCCTTGACACTCAATGGAAGGCTGCTATAATTGGGATGGTCAGTGATGCATACTGGCATGGAAACCCGGATCCGAATAAAGATGATCACTTGCGAACTGCCTGGGGAATCATTCCCTCAGTTGAATATTATCCATACAAAGGTCTAAACCTAAAATTTTTCACTTCGTATGTGGGTCGGTACTACAATTATACTGATTATGCAAAGTCTGAGTTCGGACTGGAAAATTCAACAAATGGAACTATTATGATTGGCTTCATATCACCATTGGTGGTTCTGTAAGAATAAAAATTCATCATGACAATCAGGTTTTGACGGCTACCCCTCTTAGGTAAGAGAAGAATGACGGAATGTGGATCAAGTTGCAGCGCTTAATATATTAATATACTCTGCAAAGAACCACGTCCACAAAATACTTGAAAAATTGGCGCTTAATATACAATTGCAAATCGCCAAACACGCTAATCTAAACGGTAATTATAATGCTGAAAAGGATCATAAGTTATGAACAAGGGAATAATTAATTTCCATCTACATACCCGAAAGATGTAGTCCTTTTTTCATCCTTTTGCCTGATATTTATATTCGTAAAGTTTAGATAAATTTTCGGTGTAATTCCGTATAATGCAAATTATAGGGAAGTAATTAATTCATTTATAAAAGGAAAAAATATGTTTTACGACGGTTATCACTTTTGGGGAATGCACTTAATATGGTGGTGCGTTTGGATAATTTTTATTTTCTGGATATTCGCAATGCCTTATAATATTCCTTATATGCGAATCAAAAGGGATTCGCCGCTTGATATTTTGAAAAAGCGTTTGGCTTCAGGTGAGATAACAACTGAAGAATATAATGAGAAGAAAAAAATACTGCAAGATGATTTAGCGAAATAAAATTAAATCACATGAGTAGTCAGAAGTAAAAACGCAATTCAATTTACAACAGCCAAATAATAGTGATTTAATTGCAAAAAAAATCAAAAATAGGGACAGAAAATCTAAATTATTCGCTGATTCTGTATGTGTTGCATTTCGATGAGCTATATTTTGTCTTTCTTAGATACCTGCGGCAGCTCAAATGTTACACTAATCAAGAATTAAATATTTTAGGTTCTTATCACTAATTTTACAAGTTGTAAATGGTAGTTTCTAAGAGCCCTATAAGGTTTGTTATTTCCAAGGGGTAAAGAGGTCTTTAAGCTTTTAATCTTGAGGTAATCGTTAATGGAATTGAGCATTTGTGATACTTTAGAAGGCTTTGTGCAAGTAAGCACAATTGGGAACAATGCCACGTAACCATAAGTGTTCGTAGATATAACGAATATTAAATTAACATGGATTAAGAAATCTTCAATTTAATTCAAGAATGCAAATCGAATTTTATAAATTGTTTTGCGTGCCGGAATTATTGGATTGAGACCCGGATATGGACTGCCAAATAATTCAACTCAATAACAGGCAGATGTTTAGAATTTTATGCAAATAGCTTAGTATTCATACTTCTTAATATGATCAGGATGCCTGATAAATGAATGGATGAGAATCCTGAATTATTAGTATATTTTAATTTGAAACTATTAATAATTTACGGCATCATATAGTATGGAAGAAGCAGAACTAATTAAACAAGCTCAATCAGGCGATAAAAAAGCGCTTGAGCAATTAGTGAAAAATTATGAGAATACGGTTTATAATTTTTCCTTTAAGATTTGCAGAGATAAAGAACGGGCTGAGAATACAATGCAGGAAACATTTCTCAGTTTATTAAAAAACATAAATCAATTTAAGGGTGATCCCAAACTATCTACAAGCCGGGTTCCCGTTTGCGGATAGATCAAGGATACGAATAAAATAACCACGAATAGCAACTTGTATAAAAACCTCATTTAGTTCTCTTTTTAAGTATTAAAAAAAATTATGAGTTTATGTGTAATAAATGCCTATAAAATTTGACCATACCGGTCAATTCCATATAAACGGACTTCAATAATTTAACAGCCTCCGACAATACGTTTTGATTTTTTTGTTTCGCCGGAACCTGCCTTTTGTTTGTTCTGCTGAATTAATACAGGTATTATTTCTTTTGCTTTTAATCTGAACCTGAATGTATCTGCTTCGCGTCTTCCCGGGGTTCCCTCCGGCATTTTGAAATTTATTATATCAGCCATAAACCGGTTTAACCCGCCCTTAAGAATAATCACATTATTGTAGCCCAGTTCACTTGCAAGTACCGCGCCTTTTCTTTCAGCGCTTTCATCATCGGCAAGAAAAATATTTCTTTTGTGTTT
>Ga0181520_10006903_pt1 | contig 17058 bp, 15 predicted proteins | sample PEATcosm2014_Bin_29_FD_132451 | JGI IMG/M metagenome (GOLD analysis project Ga0181520, IMG submission 132451) | Peatland microbial communities from MTU Mesocosm Facility, Houghton, MI, USA - PEATcosm2014_Bin02_30_metaG | ecosystem: Environmental > Terrestrial > Soil > Wetlands > Peat | place... | reverse complement strand
GAATGGAAACGGAATCAACGATGGGGAGCCGGGCCTGGGTGGCTGGACCATAAGGCTATCAGGCGCCGATGTCCAGAACAGCACGACAACCGCAGCCGACGGCTCTTACAGCTTCGCGGGCCTTGCTCCAGGAACCTACACCATCAGCGAGGAGGCCCAGGCCGGCTGGACTCAGACGGCTCCTGCCAACCGCACCTACTCGGTGACGGTAACCAACGCCGACCTGACAGGTAGGGACTTCGGCAACCACGGGACCTACGCCATCACTGGTACGAAGTTCAACGACGCTAACGGAAACGGCGCCAGGGACGGAGGCGAGGCTGGCCTCCCTGGATGGTCTATAAAGCTCCTCCAGGGCGGAAGCGTCATCAACGTCACCAGCACAGATCAGGACGGATCCTACGCATTCCGCGGCCTTTCACCCAGAACCTACACCGTAAGCGAGGTAGCTCAGGACGGATGGGCAGCCACGATGCCTACAGGCGGCTCCTACCAGGTAACCCTGAACAACGCCGATGTCACCGGCAGAGACTTCGGAAATAGGGCCAACCTATCCGTCACTGGACTGAAGTACTACGATATCAACGGCAATGGCGCCCGGGACGCGGACGAGCCTGGCATACCCGACAGCACTGTGACCTTAGAAGAGAGCGGCAGGACCTTTGCTACAACCACGACCAAATCGGATGGGTCCTATACTTTCAACAATCTAGCCCCTGGCAACTACACCGTGACCGATCCGGCACCTGCTGGGATGGTCCTCACTACTTCCACTACCGTCATGGTGAGCGTCACTACCAGGGTAACAATGGTCAAGGTAAGCTTTGGGATGTGGGGCCAAAATATCATCACAGGCAATAAGTTCAATGACCTGAACGGCAACGGGGTCAGAGATCTGGGTGAGCCCGGCATCGCCGGTTGGGGCATGGCCCTCCACGGTGCAACCTTCTTCGGAAAGGAGATAACCATACAGGCGCTCACTGGGGCCGATGGATCTTACTCCTTCAACCACCTCATACCCGGCACCTACACCGTAAGCGAGCTTTCCAGGGCGGGCTGGACTCAGACTGCACCTGCAAGCTCCACCTACAGCGTGTCCTTCCGCCGCACTGATCCCCCCAGGGCGGACTCTGGAAGGGACTTCGGCAACAGGATACCCACGCCCGTGGGCCTGGCATCCATCGCCGGATCCAAGTACAACGACCTCAACGCCAACGGTGCCAGGGATCTGGGTGAGCCGGGCCTTTCCGGCTGGATCATCCATGTAACCAACGCCACCAGGACCATGAATGTGGTTACAGGGCCCGATGGAGGCTACATCTTCAACAGCCTATCTCCGGGCACCTACATGGTAAGCGAGGTTCTGCAGCCCAGGTGGAGGCAGACTGCGCCCTCAACGGGCACTTACAGCGTAACCCTGGTCGCAGACCAGAGCTACGCGGGAGCCGATTTCGGCAACTACAACGATCTACCAAGGATTCTGAGCTTCAAAGCGGTCCCGCCAGGCCCGAAGCCTTCTGGAACAGTGGCCACCTGGACCACCAGAGCAGAGGACGGCGAGGTCGACACCCTGCTCTACAAGTACTTCGTCAGAGGGTTTGGGCCCTATGGCGGAGCAGGACAGGTCCAGGACTGGTCAGCAAGCCCGGTCTTCATCTGGAACACGGCTGGACTGCTCTCCGGCACCTACCAGGTAGATGTCTGGGTCAGGGATCAGATGCACGCAGGGCCTGGAAGCTATGATACCAGGACCGTTGCCACCTACAATCTGGCGCCACCAGTCAACCTGCCGCCGACAATAGACTTCATATACTCCAATATGCCGGCGCCCCAGTTCGGAGGATCCTGGATAAAGTGGACCACCAGAGCCACCGATCCCGACGGAGACGGGATCTTCTACAGGTACTATCTCAGAGGTTCCTCCACCGGAGGGTTCTGGGTAGATCAGACGGGCTGGACACCCAACCCAACCTGGATCTGGAGGACCACGCCCCTGGATGTCGGCCCAAGCGAGGTCATGGTGCTGGTGACGGACAATAGACATCCTCCGCCCTATGACTACGCCGTAGCCGACTACCTGATAATCAATCCCAACCAGCCTCCGACCATCATAGGCTTTGACTCCAATGTGCTAGGTCCCCAGTCGGTGGGCGCAAGCATCACCTGGAGGGCTAACGCCTTCGATACCGAGGGCAACCAGGCCTTCTACAGGTACGCCATAAATGGGCCGTCCACCGGTGGTCTCTGGAAGATAGTTCGGGGCTGGTCTACGGACCCGACCTGGACCTGGTTCACATCCCCGGCGGATGTAGGGACGACCCTGGTTAACGTCCAGGTCAGGGACGGATACCACGCCAGCCCGATGGGATGGGATGACGATGTTCTGGCCTCCTTCACCGTGCTTAGGGCCAATCAGCCGCCGGGCATGAAGGCTTTAACGTCGGACAAGCCAAGCCCACAGTACGCAGGAACCTTCCTTCGCTGGACCGCCGTGGCATCCAACCCCGAGCCTGAGCCCCTCTTATACAGGTTCTGGCTGAAGGGGCCGTCCACGGGCAACGCCTGGAAGATAGTACAGGACTGGTCCACCAATAACGCCTGGAACTGGGCTACGGGCCGCACTGACACCGGAGTTTACACGGTCTACGTCTACGTCAGGGACGGGTTCCACGCAGGACCGGCAGGGTTCGACAGCGCCCTTGGAGGGACTTTCACCCTCCTCGAGCCCAACAGGCCGCCGGTGATGCAGAGCTTGACTCCCAGCAAGCAGAGCCCCCAGTACGCGGGGGATCCTATATCCTGGAGCGCCATAGCCTCGGACCCCGACGGAGATCCGCTGCTCTACAGGTTCTGGCTCAAGGGCCCATCCACGAGCAATGCCTGGAAGATTGCACAAGACTGGTCCTCTAGCAACGTCTGGGCCTGGGCCACAACTCCAGCTGACATGGGCGACTACACCGTCTATGCCTATGTCAGGGATGGAAAGCACGCCGGACCCAATGTCTACGATAGCGCCCTTGGGTCGACCTACAGCATCCAGGACCCCATGGCGCCAAGAAAGCTCACCTTTGGAAGGGCGGCCAAGGCCATGCCCTCCCTGGTTACCACGGGCGCAGGATACCTGATGGCCTACCAGTCCATGGAGAACGGTCTGGGCAACAAGGGAGATATAGCATCCAAGGTGCTGGACCCATCCTGGAACACCCTGGCCGCCTTCTGGATAGCGGCCGATCCAGCCTATCAGGGATCGCCTTCATCGGTCTTTGATGGCGGCAGGTACTACGTGGCCTATACATCCTCAGAGACCGGAAGCAGGAACATCTTCGTTAACACCTACAATTTGACCTTGCGCCTGGTGGATAGGAGGCGGCTTACGTCAGGGGCCATGGATCAGGACTCTCCGGCGCTCCTAAAGGTCGGAAATGGGTTCCTCCTGGCCTACAGGACCTGGGCCACGGGGCCGAGGAACGGAGGAGATATTTACCTCACTGCCTTCGATCAGAACTGGAGGGCTTTAGCTACGGTTCCGGCCACGGATCAGAGATCCTACCAGGATCACCCATCACTGACCTTCGCCGGGGACAGCTTCTACCTGGCCTACGCCACCAATGAAACGGGGAACTGGGATGTCTTCGTCAAGAGGTTCGATGGAAACCTTAATTTCCTGGAGACGAGGAGAATTACCACCGATAGAGCCGATCAGGACTATCCATGCCTGAGGTTCAACAACGGCCTCTTCGACCTGGCCTACAGCACCAGGGCCGGCGGAAGCTATAACGTCGTCCTGGGCAGGTTCGATAGCAACTGGAAGGCCGTGGATAACACTGCGGTGACTACCGGAGTCGGGGATAGGCTAGGGCCGTCCCTGGTCTACGATGCCGCATGGAAGCTGTACTGGGTAGCTTACTCAGCCCAGGATGCTGATGGGCAGAACATTTACGTAAAGCCCCTCAAGCTCAGTTCCTGAGATTAGAAGCATAAAGTAGAGGATGGATGGAGGCGGCTCATCCGGCTGCCTCTCCATATCGTTTCGTTAATAATATTTCTCATTTATGGCTATTTATTTTTATCCATACAGTTGTTATACTGACAGTGGTCTCTTTAATGGGAGATCACCGTCATCTAATCTCTACTATGTTAAGTGTTAATATATCAAATAGATGCCGAGGCATAGAAGGCGCGCTGTCATAGCTTTCATTCCCATATCCAGGGAGTTTGAATCCTCTTACACTAGATCAGGAGCGATCTGGCCCAGGGCCATGACCGGATATCCACGTGGCAAAGGGCTACAGGGCGCTGACAGTGGTGACGAAGGATAGCGATCCCATCTCATAGGCCTATATAGATGAGAGGGTTCCCATGAGGTGGAAGGCCTCCTCTAGCAAAAGAAGGCGCCGCAGGCAGCATAGCCGTCCTTGAAGAAGCATATAGCGTCCCCTCTGACGCCTTTATTTAAAACCAATGGTGTTGATTGCCGGGAGATTTCCCAGGGACGCCCACATGGAGGCCTCTTCCATCTGCATGGCCTAAAAATTTGTCCATTAACCCGGCAACGGCGAAGAGCGAGGTGCTTATCAATGAGAAGATCAACCAATCCAAGATCATATGTCTCATTGTTTATGGATTTATAGCATAATATAAAATTATTCGTAATATAACCTATAATTCTTACCACACTTTAAGCTATTTCTAAATAGAAAACGTATCATTTTCTAGACATGAAGCCTTAGATGATCATTTTTAATTGAAATTGGTGAGGCCTCCGCCGTCCATAATCCTAAAAAAATAGTCAAATGTTGTTCTTCTCAGCCTCGACTTTACTTGGGACAGAGGAGGAACCAGTCTGAAGGCTTGCCGCAATATATGCTAAAGCTCCGCAAAGAAGGCCAATGAATACCGAGTGGATCATCTTGGGAGTTTCGTAGAAGTTCCAGGCGACGATGGAGGCAAAGGAGGCCACCAGGCTTGCCACGGCCTGCACCGTTTCCTCCCTTCCAGTAGAGCCCAAAGACCAGGGGCACGAAGACGCAGGCTGCAATGACCCCCATGCTCAGTGAGACCAGGGGAACTATCTGTTGGGGCACATTCTGGGTGGCATAAGCCGATATGGCCAGTATGGCCAGCCCTACAGCTCGGGTGAGGAGGAGCTATCTTATCATCAGTGATGGAGGGCTTTACGAAGCGCAGAATGTCCGAGGTAAGGGAGATGGTGGTGACCAGGACTATGGCGCTTATGGTGGACATGGCCGCGGAGAGGGCCGCGAGGAGTATCAGGCGCCAGTCAAAACTGCTTGGAAGCAGTGTCCTGGCCACGAAGGCATCCGAGTTCTTCATGAAGGGCGGCCAGATCCTGGGGTGAGAAAATGCCATAGGCCAGGACGCCTATGGAGAAGATGCACAGGACGAGGATGGCTGCAACGTAGAATACCAGTATGATCTGATTAATCATGAAGCCTCTTAAGGGTGATTAAGAAGGTGGCCACAATCATCGCTATTATGGCAGCCACAAGGCTTAGATAGATCATCTCTACCTGGAGCATCACTCATTCTCTCACTCGAAGCCTTCTCTGCAGATCGCAGAGCCTTGGACTTTACTAACCTCTGGCTTATAAACCATGGGCATTATCACCCATTTACGTACTAAATTGTACTATGATGGGGGAAAATCGCCTTACCGGTATAAAAACCTTACCCTAATAGCGAGTGTATCTAACGTGCTAAGGCTAGTTTAGTACCAATTTAAAAAAATCAAAGGATAATATATATTTCGAACCCTTAACTCCGCGAATATAGGGAATAGATCAGGTTTTTATAGGCTATTTAGACAATAGATTCTTATTTAAGCGAAAGCTTAATTCCTATTTTCTACACGACGAACACGGGGCCTTGGGCAAAAAAATGGTTAGAAGATCAAAGAAATCAAGAGGTTAAGTGCATTGAAATAAAACGGCGTGGCGCGGGGAGTCATGTTTACCATTCTACAACACATTGGAATATATCTCGAAATAAGGCTATAACGACGTCAAAATATATAGGAAAACTTGATCAAACGCAATATTTAATAAAATCTCATGAATGCCAGAGTCAAAATCAGAGGCTGAAAGTTCAACTAGGGTCAAAAGCATCAACGAGTATGGCCATGCCATTTTGCTTCATGAAGCTATGAAAGACCTAAAATCGCCGTTAATAGAAGGATTCCCTGACAATTAGTTGGAAACATACTTCCTCCCTATCTTGAGAGTTGTCGGAAATATACGTTTAAAAAAGAGCTGAAAGTGCATGGCAAAAGCCGTATAATGTGGAACCCACTTATCCTAATCTCCCGCCTTAATATCATTCTAAAGTTCTATACGATATTGGTGAGATTGACAGAATTCGATTTGATAAAGATCTAAAAAACGCAGGAAGGACTTTAATCCTGTCAAACCTAGAAATGTCTGAACAGAAAGCTTATGAGTTATATAAGAAAAGAGATATTGCTGAGAAGCTATTCGATGCATATAAGTCGATCTTATATGCGGATAGGTTATATTTGCATAGCGATGAAAGCGTGTCCGGGCACGTGTTTATCGCCTTCCTTTCTATCTACGCGCATTGTAAAATCGAATCGATATTGAAGAAGGCCAAGTTAAATAAAAATTTAACACAATTGGGTTTGTTATTTGATCTTAGTAAGATTTATCACGTTGATTTTGGTGGAGAGAGCGCAGTTATGGAAATTCCTAATAGGTTCGTAATCTAGATACACGGCTTGAACTAAACCTATTTCCCACTCTACCTAAAGGCTCTCTAAAGCTAGTGGACCAAACGAATTTGGTTTATCCTTGAACCTATTTTGCTCAACCTGAGGATCATAGAGATGCTATCAATGATAATGAACTTGGTCCTGGCAGCAAGGATTTTATAGGACCTAGTTCTCCTACATGGACCATGGCGCAAGAATCGTCCATGAGGGATCGCCTTCTGCGCAAGCGCGCTTAAAGGCGAAAAGATACGGATTTTCGACACTACTTTGAGAGATGGGGAGCAGACCCCTGGAGTAAGCCTTACCTCCGAGGAGAAGCTCACCTTGGCCAGACAGCTCGATAAGCTCGGTGTAAATGTGATTGAAGCTGGCTTTCCCATATCCTCCAAAGGCGAGTTCGAGAGCGTAAGAAGAATTGCCAGGGAGGGGCTCACATCTCAAATCTGTGGCCTTTCCAGGATCGTCGGAGAGGACATCGACCGCTGCCTCGAAGCCGAGGTGGGCTTGGTCCACATCTTCGTCTCCACATCCGACATACAGATCGCCCACACAATCAAGAAAAGCCATGACGAGATAGTGGCGATAGCTGCGGATTCTGTCCAGTATATCAAGGACCACGGCGTTCCCTGCCTCTTCTCGGCCATGGATGCTACCAGGACCTCTCCCGAGTTCCTCAGAAAGATCTTTGGTGCCGTCCAGGAGGTGGGCTGCGATATCATCAACATCCCCGATACTGTAGGCGTTGCCGTTCCTTCGGCCTTCTATAGTTTGGTCAAGGAGATCTACGACTCCACCAAAGGCATGACCGTGGATGTCCACTGCCACAATGACTTCGGCCTGGCTGTGGCCAATAGCCTTTCGGCGGTGGAAGCAGGGGCCAGGGAGGTCCAGGTAACCGTCAACGGCCTCGGAGAGCGGGCAGGAAATGCCAACCTTGCCGAGACCGTCATGGGGCTTCAGTCCCTCTTCGGCGCTCAGACGAGCATCAAGGCCGAGTATTTGGTGGAAACGGCCAAGCTGGTCGAGAGGCTCACCGAGGTTAAAATATCCTTGACGGCTCCGGTGGTGGGCGAGAACGCATTTTCCCACGAGAGCGGCATCCACAGCCACGGGGTCATAGAGAACTCCAAGACCTTTGAGCCCGGAGTCATGACTCCTGAGATGGTGGGCCACAGAAGGAGGATAGTCCTCGGAAAGCATACTGGAAAGCACGCTGTAAAGCAGGTCCTGGAGGCCACAGGCTATGAGCCCAACGACGAGCAGCTCCACGAGATCCTCCACAGGATAAAGGAGATCGGCGATAAGGGCAAGCAGATCAGTGACATCGATGTCCAGGCCATTGCCGACATCGTGGTGGGCGAGGTAGCCAAGGGCAGACAGGCCATTATCCTAAAGGAGTTCGCCGTCATGACAGGAAACATGCTGACCTCCACGGCCACGGTCAAGGCCAATGTTAGGGGCGAGGAGAAGGTCCTGGCCAACATCGGCGTGGGTCCTGTGGACGCTGCGGTCAAGGCCGTTAGAGGGCTCCTCGGCGACGATACCTCTATAAAGCTGAGGGACTTCAGGATCGAGGCCATCTCTGGGGGTTCTGATGCCCTGGCAGAAGTAATCATTGGCGTCGAGGACGACCGAGGAAAGAGGGTCAGTGCCAGATCAGCCAGAGAGGACATAGTCATGGCCTCGGTGGAAGCCCTGGTCAGCGCCATTAACAGGTTGATATTACTGGAGGAGAACGGCCGTTGAACGAAGTAGGTGCTGAGGTGACGGATTCCCACTGTCACCTCGATTTCAAGAATTTTGATAAGGATAGGGAAGACGTGATGCAAAGGGCCAGAGATCTTGGTGTAACCATCATGATAAACTCAGGCATCGATTATTCTACCAATCGAAAGAGCCTGGTGCTGGCCAAAAAGTACGACTTCATTTATGCAACCCTTGGTTTTAACCCCAACTCAGTGGAGGGCATGAGCACCATCGACATCCAGGCTGTGCTCAACCAGATCAAGGAGAACGCCGGTGAGGCTGTTGGCATAGGCGAGGCGGGCTTGGATTACTACAGGTGCAAGAACGCTACAACCAGAGAGAAGCAGGCTCAGGTATTCTCCCAGGTCATCGAGCTTGCTGGGTCTCTGGACATGCCTCTGGTCATCCACTCCAGGGACGCAGAGCAAAGGGCCCTGGAGATGGTTTCAGATCTGAAAAAGGTGGTCTTCCACTGCTACGGTGGAAGCCTTCCCACCATGAAACAGGCCGTGGAGAAGGGATTCTACATATCCTTGGCCACTGTCATATGCAAATCGGTCTCTCATCAGATCCTGGCCAAGAACATCCCTCTGGATCGCCTCTTGGTGGAGACGGACAGCCCCTTCCTCTCCCCTCGCCACGGGAGAAATGAGCCGTCTAACGTCTTAGACTCTGTCAAACTTATAGCCAAGATAAGAAGCGTTGAGCCATCGGTAATAGCTCAGGCGACGAGAGAAAATGCCAGAAGGATCTTTTCTCTACCCTGATTTAGATAGAAAATTATAAAAAGCTGTCAGAGCATAAGTAAGAGAGGCAGTGGTCGATGGCGATACACTTCGAGCATATATTAAGGTACTTAGGCTCTAAAAAGGAAAAAGGGAGGAAGAAGATAGGTCTCCTTGTAGACGGACCCAACATGCTCAGGAAGGAGTTTCAGACGGACTTGGAGGAGATAAGGGACATCCTCAAGGACTACGGCGATATCAAGGTCGGCAAGGTCTTCCTGAACCAGTATGCCTCTGAGAAGCTGGTGGAGGCGGTGGAGAACCAAGGGTTCGAACCTGTGATCTGCACCAGCGACGTGGATGTGAGGATGGCTGTGGAAGGGGTGGATATGATCTACAGCCCCATCATCGATACCCTGGCCCTGGTCACCAGGGATGCCGACCTGAAACCTGTGCTCATGAAGGCTATGGAGCACGGAAAAGAGACCATAATCTTTGGCGCCGAGCCCGGATTTTCGGTAGCCCTTCGTAACTCCGCCGACTACGTCATAGTGCTTCGCGATGGGGAATATGTGACCGAACCCGAATAGCTTTTTAAGAAAGAGCGCCCCAATCTTTTGGGATGAACTTCTAAATCAGGTGGTGATACTAGGGCGTTGTTGGCTCAGATAGGTCACAGGTACGACTTCAGGAAGAGGGATTCGTGGGGCCAGCCCGAGGTATTGACGGTTAGCAGCTGGAGAGATAGGCTGCCCTCAGGCCTTCCTGTCTCTTCCTCGGTCATCATCGTTGGGTTATGCGTGCTGGTTTCTCTGGCAAGCCTAGTGGTCCCAGGCTTTGTCAGCAACTACCTGGTCCTCTATCCAACCAGCGTCTTGGAGAAGCCCTGGACCCTCATCACCTACATGTTCGTCCACGCCAACTTCGATCACCTCTTCTGGAACATGCTCTTCCTGTTCTTCTTTGGCATGGAGCTGGAAAGGAGGGTTGGTGAGAGGGTCTTTCTAGCCGTCTATCTGCTCTCAGGGATAGTGGCAGCTTTGGGCCAGATGGTCCTTACCAGTGGTCCCATGGTGGGGGCAAGCGGTGCTCTCTACGGCGTTATGGGTGCCCTCGCAATTATAGCCCCGGAGATCAGGGTTCTCATCGCCTTCATCGTCCCTCTGAGGATTCAGTACGCAGTGGCGGCCTTTGCAATCATCGACTTCCTGTCATTAGGCGCTGCCGACAGCATAGCTCACATGGCCCACATCGTGGGGCTGGTGGTTGGATTGGCCTTCGGCTATGCCCTGGCCGACCGACAGAGAAGCTATTATTAATATTAGTATTATTGAACCCTACCAAAAAACCTTTTTCTAACTTTTTACCTCCATAAATATTAAGAAGGATCAGAGCGAAGGTAAGATATGGAGTAGCGGTGATTACCTTTGAACTCTATGATCAAGGGATCCATTGGCACAATTGTTGGGGAGACCAACCCCATATCATTCAAGTTTCTCATTGATGGGGATGTAGGAAGGGGGGCTTACATCAAGATAAAGGGAGATGGCAGAGACTGGATCCTGGCCCAGGTGGAGGACGTCAAGAGGTCCAATGCCGCCTTCAACTTGAGCATTTCCAACAAGGACAACGTGGCCAAGGAGGTGGTTGTAGCCGAGGCTAAGGTCATAGGCATCGGATCAGAGGGAAAGCTTCGAATGCTCACCATGCCGCCCAGGCCTGGCGAGGCCGTCTTTATGGCCGATGAAAAGCTCATCAAAGCAAGCCTGGGCCTTGCCAAGGGCGACATGTACATAGGCCTCCTCAAGGGCTATGATATGAGGGTGGAGCTGGATGCCAACACCCTGGTGCAGAAGCACTGCAGCATCCTGGCCAAGACCGGCAGCGGCAAATCTTATACTTCAGCAGTCATTTTAGAAGAGCTGCTAGAGAGAAGGGTAGCTCTCCTTATCATAGATCCCCACGGCGAGTACGCCTCCATGAAGGATGCCAACCGCGAGGGCAATTTTAAGAAGTTCAATGTCAAGCCCAGGGGTTATGACGTGACGGTCTACACCCCCAGCAACATGTTAGCCAACCCCAAGGCAGACAGGTCTTTCAGGTTTAACGATACTAACCTCACGGCCAGAGAGATCGCCAAGATGATCCCTAACGAATCCACCAGCGGCATGATAGGCCTCCTTTACGAGGCCATAAGCGCTCTCTCAGCAGAGACGGATGTCTACACCCTGGAGGACGTCATAGACCAGGTGGTCAAGAGCACCTCCAAGACCAAGTGGAACCTGGTGGGGCAGCTTGAATCTCTCCTGGAGATCGGCCTCTTCTCGGGCACTCCCACGCCCTTAACCGATATTCTGAGGCCCGGGAGGGCATCGGTCATAGACATGACCGGGATCGCCCCCGAGCTACAGTCCATGGTGGTGGCCCGCCTCCTGACCGATCTCTTCGAGGCCAGAAAGAGGGGCCAGGTAAACCCAGGCATGGTGGTGGTGGAAGAGTGCCACAACTACTGCCCTGAGAGGGGAAGCGGCAATGCTGCAAGCTCAAGCATCATCAGGACGATAGCTGCCGAGGGCAGGAAGTTCGGCCTGGGGCTCATGGTAATAAGCCAGAGGCCCGCCAGGGTGGATAAGAACATCCTTTCCCAGTGCAACACCCAGGTCATCATGAAGGTGACTAATCCCAATGATCTCAAGGCCTTGAGCAAGGGCCTAGAAGGTATGACTACGGAGCTGGAGGAGGAGATCAAGAGGCTTCCTGCAGGCACCGCCATGCTTGTCAGCAATGAGATAGAGCGTCCAGTCCTGGTCAATGTGAGGCCCAGAAAATCCAGGCACGGCGGCGTGAGTACCCAGATTGTGAGCAGGGATACGGAGGCTCCGGCTGCCAAGCCACGGGCCAGGGATGCAAAGTCCCCACCTTCCAGGGCACCCGGCAGAGGGCCTGCTTCGCCGGCTGGCGGGAAAAACTCAGGCGGAGGCATCCTCAAGAAGGTCTTTGGACCCAGAAGGGCTTGAAAAGTCTACCTCTAATCCATTCTCTCTTCCTTAATTTCCGGCTTATTACGCCAGCAGCCTTTAGGTGAGCCTTTTATTTCATTGGAGAAGGATTTACCACAGTCCTTTCCATCTGTGCTGTATACTTTTTCCAGAGTCTCATAAAAGCTCATCGCTTTTTTATACTTCATGCGCCATCTGCACATATTTTCGTCCAACAACCTCACTTTTTCGTTTGCCGATGGTCATATTCCTGAATAAATATTACGCCGTTATCTCATATCATTTATAGGAAAAGTTAAATCACTAGATCGCTAATAACTATCTTGGAGCATCCATTATATATTCCACATCAGGGGTTGACGCCCTCAAAAAGCAAAAAACCCAAAGGAGTAACCCTTTCGTGACTCGATACCTTTACCTGCTCATCATCATCGCTGCCATGATCCTGGCGGTATCATCATCCGCTGTGGTGGGAGCTGGAAGCATGACCGCTAATAGTAGCGCTTTAACGGTCGACCTTGGCTTCACCACCGTGCCTAAGGAGTACACCTGCGATGGATTGAACGTCTCGCCAACGATCAATATCAGCGGCCTGATAGCGCCTTATGCAGCCATCATCTTGGAGGACCCGGACGTTCCCAGCGGCACCTTCACTCACTGGATTGCCTGGAATCTTCAGCCAGAAGGCTATATACCTGCCGATATTCCCAAAGTTACCGTCCCTTTCAACCCCATCCAGGGAGTTCAAGGGAACAACAGCGCAGGAAAAATCGGTTATATTGGACCATGTCCACCTCCCGGAACCCCCCACAGGTACTTCTTAAGCGTCTATGGTCTGGACCAGAGCCTTAATCTTCAACCTGGATCGTCGAAGAGTGCCCTTCTTTCGGCGATGAAGGGGCATATCGTGCAGCAGGGCGTGACAATGGCCATGTACGGGCGATAATGAGTGATAGAGCAAAAGCTGATAGAACACAGAAACACCAGCTATCTCCCAAAGCTGCCTATAGGAAATACCAAGGAAGAATTAGCTGGCCATATTTCGGCCAGCAATATCTTGCTTTTTAATTGATCTGACTGCAGCTCCAATATCTTTATTTGCTATCATAAGCCCTAGTAAATAAAGGGATCATTGGATTTGTGCGCATTTAAGAGAGGAGGATTTGAAAACATGGCATCCGATAAAACTCCTATTAAGGTCGATCTTGGGTTCAGCACTGTGCCCAAGGAGAATACCTGTGATGGAAGAGACCTATCGCCAAAGATTAACCTTAGCGGCCTCGTGGCGCCTTATGTGGCCCTGATCGTAGAAGATCCCGATGCCCCTTCCGGCACCTTCACCCACTGGATCATATGGAACCTCCAGCCCAAGAAGTACATACCCGCTGAGATCCCAACTGATCAGGTTCTCATCAGCCCCATTCAAGGTGTTCAAGGGAGAAACAGCGGGGGAGATATCGGCTACATTGGTCCTTGCCCGCCTCCGGGAAAGCCCCATAGATATTTCTTCAGGGTCTATGGTCTGGATCAGAGCCTCAACCTTCCGCCTGGAGCCTCTAAGAGCACCCTGCTGGCGGCCATGAAAGGTCACATAATCCAGCAAGGAGAGGCCATGGCGACCTATGGCAGAGGACGCTGAGGGCTTTGGATTCAGGCATCAGTTCCCTTTTTTATCCTCATTATCCTGGAGATTGCTCTTGTACTGGGCAAGTCTCAGCATTAGAATCCAGGTTCCCACCAGGGCTTGGGTAATGAGATATATCACTACTAGTACCATCCATCCGATCAATTCAGCGCTGCCCGTAAACATGGACTAGGCTATAAATACCAGAGCTATGTAGCAGACGATGTTGGGCGTCGGAAGCTTTTCTAGAACCTGGCCTCTTCCAAGGATGCTGCTCTGACCGCCCTTCTTAATTATCAGGTCAAGCCAAAGCCTGACGATGTCGAAGATCTGCCACACCCCCAGGACCAGTAGGGTGTCTCATGCGGTTCTTAGAGATTCACCAGTATAGAAGTCGTGCCAGCTCTCGGAGATGTCAATGGCTTCACTCTCAACCATACCAATTCAACAGTACATATCCCTTGAAGGTCTCTTTTACTTAACACTTGTTATTGATCGGATCTGGCCGGAAACCGGGGCCAATAATTTCAAGTTAACAGGGATCAATCCCACATGGATGTTCACCTCCAAGATGTTCATAGATGGTCGATCCGTGGATTCCTGCTCAGGCAAGGTATCTGTCATCTATAATCCCGCCAACCAGGAGCCGGTGGCCAAAGTATCCCTGGGAACCAGGATGGATGCCCGCCTGGCCCTGGAGGCAGCCAGGAAGGCCTTTCCCGAATGGTCTGGGACCCAAAGCCACCTTCGAGGAGAGATGATCCACCGCGGAGCAGGCCTCGTCCGTCGCAACGTCGATGAGATCTCCAAGCTTCTAACCCAGGAGCAGGGAAAGCCCCTCAAGGATGCTAAAAGGGAAGTGTTGGCCGCAGCCGACGTCCTGGACTACTACGCAGAAGAAGGAAAGAGGATCTCCGGAGATTGGCTGCCCTCAACCAGCAAAGGCGTAAGAAGCCTGATCATAAAACAGCCCATTGGCGTAGCCGCCCTCATAACACCATGGAACTTCCCCGTGGATCTCCTCTCCTGGAAGGTGGGAGCCGCCCTGGCTGCAGGCTGCACATTCGTGGCCAAACCCCCAAGCTTGGCTCCACTGGCTGCCACTGCCTTCCTCCAGGCCATCAATGATGCGGGATTTCCGCCGGGCACCATCAATGCAGTCCACGGCCCTGGCGAGGAGGTAGGAGCAGAGCTTGTGGAAAATCCCATCTCCAGAAAAATAGCCTTCACCGGGGAGACTTCAACTGGAAGGCGGATCATGGAAAAGGCCGCTGCTGGGATAAAGAGGGTATCCCTGGAGCTGGGAGGTCAATCCCCCTTCCTGGTCTGTGAGGATGCAGACCTGGATAAGGCCGCAGCCGCAGCATCTCAGAGGGCTTTCTCCAACATGGGACAGATTTGTATCAGCGTAAACAGGATCTACGCTGCCAAGATCATAGCCGAGGACTTTGCAGATAAGCTGGTATCCATGGCTGAGAAGCTTAGGGTTGGAGACGGCATGAGCCCAGAGGTCGACCTGGGCCCCATGTTCAGCCAGTCCCAGAGGGAGAAGACCGAGGCCCACGTGGCCGACGCTCTGGAGAAAGGGGCCGATCTCCTCTGCGGAGGTAGAAGGCCCCAGGGCGAAGAGTTCTCTAAGGGTTACTTCTACCTGCCAACGGTTTTATCCAAAGTAAATCACAGCATGAGGGTCACCAGAGAGGAGACCTTCGGACCCGTGGCCCCAGTCATCAGGTTTGAGTCCCTGGATAAGGCCATCGACATGGCCAACGACTCAGAATATGGCTTAGCGGCCTATGTTTTTACATCAAATCTGTCCACAGCCTTAACCGTTGCCGAGAGGCTGGAGGCCGGAGGCGTCGGGGTAAATCTGAATAATGTCGTGGAAGTGCAGGCGCCTTTCGGCGGTTGGAAGCAGAGCGGCCTTGGACGGGAGCTCGGACATTACGGCCTCGAAGGATACCTGGAGGTCAAGCATATACGTCTGGGATTGTAATGATTTTAATAGGCAGGTGAGCAGAGGGGGCACGATCCTCTGGCTTTGCTTCCATTTCCTCCATTACTCTCAGCGCTTACAGCACCTTCAGAGGTTCCTCCGCTGCATATGTTCTCAGAGAGATCCATGCTCCAGTCAGAAAGCTGCCATCCAGAATAGGCTAAGGATGCTGATCCTCCCAAATCCACGGCAATGCCGACATCGGCCTCAGCGGTCTCAGATCCATCAATGGCAGTGGCCTCGACATGAGCATTGTTCACATACCTTCCTTTTCCAGGAGCCTTGGCTGAATAGACTATGTACTTAGTCTGGCCAGGTTTTATTGAGGATATTACCCAGCTCAAATAGTAGGGATCGTTCCCTGTCAGCAGGGATGAGTTGAGGAGGCTCATGCCTCCGGGCAGATAATCGCTCACCCTGGCTACCACTGGGTAGTTGGCATTATTGGTTACCGCTAGCTCATGAGGAGGATGATAGCTCTGGTATTCCTAGCGCTTCTGGCGGTGCCAGAGGCAGCTCAGGCATACACTTCAGAACAGCTGTCCGATATGCTATGTTCAGTCCCTAATATCAACGTAACTCATGTGAACGAGACCGCTTATATGGCCCTGGGGGCAGTGCAGACACCAGATACAGGTGACGTTTTGAGCCAGATCGACAAACGCCCTGGCATCAACGTAACTCAGGTCAATGAGACAGCATGTCTCGTTGTCCTGCAGCCAACCGAGACGACTATTACATTACGCGATGAAAATAACAGGTACGTTCGTGGGTACAATGAAAACCTCTATGTGGATAGCACAGATATCAATGCTCCAGAGAAGTTCCGTCTCATTGATCACGGGGATGGTAAAGTATCTTTTATAGCCCCCAACGGACACTATGTGGGTTTTTCCTCGGGTACAAACGTTTATGATGGCGGATGGTACGAGTCGTCTTACCCTACGGCTCTTTTTGACAATGTTTCTGAGAGTACCATTTTTGAGAAAATAAGTAAAGGCGATGGAAGATACGTTTTTAAAACTCATGACGACGGCTATTTAAAAGTGGTGGATGACTGACACTCTACACCGGCTATTGTGGCAGACTTTAGTGGTTCCTATGATATCTTCCAAATGGAGATTCAAGACGAACCTATCCAAAAGTCTATAGACGCCATCCGCCCAGGTGGCAGCATCTACCTGAAGGAGGGCGTTTACAAGGGACCTGTGACTATTGATAAG
>Ga0181520_10006900_pt1 | contig 17060 bp, 11 predicted proteins | sample PEATcosm2014_Bin_29_FD_132451 | JGI IMG/M metagenome (GOLD analysis project Ga0181520, IMG submission 132451) | Peatland microbial communities from MTU Mesocosm Facility, Houghton, MI, USA - PEATcosm2014_Bin02_30_metaG | ecosystem: Environmental > Terrestrial > Soil > Wetlands > Peat | place... | reverse complement strand
CCCCATTCAGATGCTCAATTGCAACGCGATCCTTCTCCCGCGATTGCCACTCGGCATTAAGCATCCTAACATTAGTCTTTATCGCATATTCAAAACATATACCAGGGGTATAGACCTTGGTATCATAGAAATCTCTTGCAACACGGTCCAACCAACCAGTAGGAAAATAAACAGTTCCCTCGTCGCCAATGTGTTTCCACATCGCAACCTCACCATCGACTTCAAGGCGATTGAAGCTTGCATGAAGCGCCCCCTTACCAACCTTAAGCATATGGATGTCTTTTAGGAACGTCACCTGATAACCCCGTTTTTCGTACGCTATTATCAGGTCATCCACCAGCACAAGCATATTTTCTGTAAATGCATCTAAGTCGTTGTGTTCTCGAAGAAATTTACCTTCAAAGATATCTATAGTAAAACCACCCCAAATGTACGTTTTGGTACTGCAATCGCCAGATACCTCATAAATATCCCTAATAAATTCGAGATACCCTAGATTTTTGTTAGAGATCCCCATAGTTTCACCCTGCTCGCAACAAACCCCTCATGAACGCTTTGTTTTTTCTTGCACCGTATTGATGAACGAAAGCACCTGGTACTGCACAATCATCAACCCAATGCCAACCCCCAGCGAACCCAATGCCGCAGCCAAAATGGCGCAGTTATTATAAATCATCAGACCAGCGCAGGTGAACGAGGCAATACTGGCAATGACCAAGGGTGCAACCATTGCCATCTGCGCTCTGACCAAATCCAGATGATACGCGCCGACACTGGTAGCTGAAATCACAATAACGTCGGCAATGGGCGATAAGTGATTACCCACAATCGAACCGGTCACTACAGCACCCAATAACGGAAAGAACATTGGTGCAGCATCCAACGTAACCGGTCCATGGCCGCCAGAGACGAATGCAGCCAACATCTGCAACGCCGTTGGAATTAAAATGCCCATGGTACCCCATGCCGTGCCCATGAGCGACGAAATCAACGCCGCCATAACAAAAAATATCACGGGGAAGAGCGCTATATGCAGGTGACCGACAAGGTACTGCGCCAAGTAGTTACCCGTCTGTAAATCATCGCGCAACATTTTGCTCAACGTCCAAATCAGTATCAACATCGTTATAGAGCTACCCAAAAGCCACGCGCCTTCGGTAATAACTGGTCGTATATCTTTAAGCGAAAGCGTGCCACGGCTCAAAAAGAAGATAAAACTCAAAATGCAGGCGCCTAGCCCACCAAAAAAGAAGCCTGGGGACATATCTGAGTGCTGCAACGCATCCAAAAAGCCTCTGCCCTGCCACAACCAGCCGCCCGAAAAAAGTACCCAACCAACAATCAACACAAACAGCATGAGAACCGGAAAAATAAAATCGATGATGGAGCTTTTTTGTTGCCGTTCAAGCGACACATCACTGCTGCGCCAGGCAATCGGCATCTTACCGCCAAACAGCTCGCCAGTCTTGCGCGCATACACCTCGTGCCTACGAATAATGCCATACGATGTGCGTGAAATCACAACGTACCACAGTGCAACAAACGCTATAATCGCGTAAAAGAAAAAGGGGATTGATGAAAGATAGTAGTAAAAAGGCTCAGCAAGCAGCACCGTCTTGGGCGACGTTGCCGTCAATGAGACCCCTGAACTGCGCAGCTGAACAATAATCCATGCCGCCCAGCTCGAAAGTGGGATCATCACCACCAACGGTGCTGCTGCGGTATTAACCAAGTACGCCAACTTTACCCGCGGCACCCTAAACTGGTCGGTCACCGCCTGCATGACCGAACCCACCGTAACACAGCTAAAGTAGTCATCGATAAAGAATAACATCGATAAAAACAAGGAAGCGCTCTCAGCGCCACGGGCATTTTTTATTTTGTTAATCACATAATTGCTGTAGGCATAGGCCGCACCAGAGTAGCGAATCATGGTGATAATGATGCCTAAAAATATCAGAAAGAAGCATAGAAAGATGCGGTCCCCCGTCCAAAAAAGCTCCCATGAGGTAAACTTGTACAGTTCCGTGGTGCGCCATATACGTTCGAGAATGAGCGAAAAAGCTGGGTAAACCTGAAAATCTTTAACAATCAACGCCGCGCTGACAATACCCAACAAAAGCGAGAACATCACCCGGCGCGTGATGGTAGCAAGCACAATGACAATAAGTGGTGGTAAAACCACAAGCCATGTATTTAGCATATATTTTTACCCTTTTCCAAAAACAACCCTATACCAAGACAACAAGATCAACTGGCCTTCCAAATATTCTTTCTGCATTGAACATTGTATGAAAAACAAGAATTAAAGAAGGCGCACGAGGTATACTATACCAGATGCGCCTTGAGAAGAAATAAAATCAAAAATTCTGGCAAAAACAGCTTCCATTCTCCTGATCAAATCAGCTACTTTTTGCTTCCTTGGAGTCTGGCTTCTTCGCCTCTTTTGACTCCTGAGCCGCGCTTGCTGCAGTAGCGCTAGCAGCCGATGACGATAACGAAGGATGAGACGACATAAGAGCGCTCCACTGCGCAGCATCCTTAAGCTCGTCATCGCTTATAATCACCTCACGGCCGAAGCGAATTTCCTTATACTTGATACCCTTAATCCAGGCATGCAATTTACGGCAAGAAGTACAACCTGGAGACACCTTTGGATCACGTTCACGTTGAAAACAGTGAATACAAAGGTTGTTTTTCCACATAGCCTGAATTCCCCAATCTTTAACATTTAGAAGCATTGGTTGCTTGCTTTCGGTGGTTGCCGCTGCAAGTAGCGCGATATCGCGCGCATGCTCACGTGCAACCTCTGCGTATAATTTCAACCAAGCTTTCGGCACACGTTCTTTTCTGTACACTGGGCTATCATCATCCCCCGTCGCTTTTCTAATTCGTGCAGCAATCAAACTTAGGAGATGACTTCCAGCACCTTGCATTGATAATATCGGATGCCAAAGACCTCGGTACACACTGTCTGATTCTGGTTTAATAAACAAACGACGCCCCTGGTCAAACATTTTAAAAAGAATAGTTTTCATACCAGCAGGCAACAATGGAAGGCATTCTTCAATATAATTGTCTATACCGCTATTAAAACGAACATCTATACCAAAATTTTTTGACGGATCAAACTCTAAATGAGTACTATCTCGCTTACTAGCATAAGGCGCTGGTGTTCCTGTTGGCTGCAACCAGGTTCCTTTAGTCTCTCCAAACCGCTGCACATAGTTATGGAAAAAGTCAAACACCCGTTGAGTCTTTGCAAAATCCTCAAACTCAATAATAAAAGAGCCCTCCTCAAAACCAGGTTTTTGTGCGACTGCTAGCCCCTGGTTGTCGAATATTGATTCAGCATATAAATACCACATTATGCTGATCAAATTTCTAAGATAAGCATTTTGACGTTCGCCCATCAATTCGGTGCGCTCTGCATCGTTTTTACTATTAACAATAGTGTTTAATAATGTGCCTCCTCGCATGATCTGACGCCAAACAAAAAATTTATTAACCCCTTCGCGCTCGCAATAATCTTCAATCTTTCTTAACTTTTCACAACCTGCATCAGTTGATCGCATAGAAAACATTCTTAATGCAACATCCGCATCAAACCACAAGGGATTGTTTAATGGAATAAGATCACGATGAAAACGGCTTAACCCTACTGAAGATTCCACCCTGTTCTCGCTATTTTGTAATTTTTCAATAGCACATAAACTTGCCAGGCTTCTCTTGAGATCCGCCGCAAATGACTCACGCATTCCTGCGAACGGTAGCCCCAGGCCAAAGTGCTCATTGTTAAAACCTATCAAACAACCACTTCCTTCATCAAAACTAACAAACCGATTAATAACAGGATATATAGAAAAGGCAGCAGAGCTAGACGATGACGAACTAGACGATGCCGAACTAGACGATGACGCGCTGGTAGCACTAGGACAAACAAAGGAAATAAAATCATAATTTAAACAATATTGATTAACTTGTGACAACACCATAGGAAGAATGTCACCAAGAGAACTGCCATATAGGTAATATGGGTTTCCAACAGTATCAAGCACGCAAATAGTATGGATTTTGGGAAGTCCAAGTCCATTCCCCCTTTGAACATATGACGAAAAGGCTTTTGGATCAGAACCTAAATAATAAACATTATCGACATTCTCAAGAGCCGGTGGTTTCTGCCAAACACATTCAGCAGCCGCCGAAGTCACCGCTCCATATGCAGCTGATGCGCTGTTAGCTACTGCTCCACAAATATCCCAAATAGTGTTCAAGATACCCGATGTTGGCTGCGCTGTGTTATGCGCTGGAGCACTCAACAGCGGCTCAGAAACTGCGCTAGAAAGTTTTTTTCTACTAGCGCTAGCTGAAGCGCTAACTGAGCTAACCAATAGCGTGGATAGAGAAGACAAAAGCCTATGCGCACCCTCATCCGGCATAATACAAATAGCAGTATCAAAAGTTACGCCGTCTATTGGCTTAAGTTCATCAAGCACACGTACTGCCTTTTCGCCAAAGCATACGAATACGCATCGTGTCGCAGCACTAAACTTCCATTGCGCCTCTCCAATCGACTTCGTTAAAGATTCAGCCCATGTCGAAACGGAGCCCAGCGAAAGATTTATGTCAAGCCTCTTATCAACGATCCCTTTTGTCGCTGCTTTACTTTTTACGATTGCTGATTGTTTTACATCATCCTTTTTTACTTGAGGGGCCTGTTGAAGTTGAGACCGACTACGTGCCACGGCTGTTAGTTGGACACTTCTTTCCTCTAATACGATATTGGGCAAAGGCTTTTCGTTTAAAACAGAAACAATCGCCCCTGCATGATCAGTTGAAATAGCTGGTGGTTTCTGATCATCAGTGTAAAGAATCACGAAAAGCACCTTTTGGGCACCCTTAATCTCCCCTGACGATGGCGGCACACTTGATGATGACGCTGAAGAAGCCCCCATAAGGTGGGTTGTTAAGACCGAAAAAACAAAGAAAAATAATGAGCACGTATAACCAAATAAACGTTTGCGTAACATATCCCCCCCCTCAATCATTAAAAAATGAGTCACACTATCATTGTTCAAACCCTGTTAAAATTCTAACAAAACATAAGACAAACAGTCAATTAATATCGAAAAAATTAAATATCCCTTTATTTCCAGGTCATTTCTTGCAAAACTACCATACATCTTCAACTAAAAAGGGTTAGACCATACGGCAACTAAAGGAGAATGCTATGAAAAAGGTTGTCATTTCTCTTTTTTTTATTTCCTTACTGTCCCCTAACCCCCTTATCTGCTATTTCCGAACAAGCGCTATTTTAATTAATCCAACACTGTCAACCACCATTGAACTTTATGGCGATAACCATAATGCAAATACTGACGCCCTTCAGAAGCGTGAACAACTACAATATCAAGCCCTTACTCAAGCAATACAACGATATGACCATAAAAAATCAACGTTATTAGTTTTAGCTGAAGATGATGCAACTACCAATGATGCCGCCGATAACCACGCAGCAAAGCACCGTTGCCCATTACTCTATGGATTAAGCAAGCGACTCTCTACCATTAATCCCTCTTCTGTCACCTGCCAGGCTATCTCGAACAATAGCATCTTGCATTGGGCCTTAGACTTTTTTGATTATCATTTCATCCCTAGCGCGTTACCGGCTTACTTGCAGTCAGAACAACCAGCCTATCTCGCCACCTTTCAACAGCTCCAATATCTTACCATTGATGATCTGTACCAAGCCATAGAGAGCCAATATCAATCGTTGTGGAATCGCTTTTATGCTTATAAGAATCAACATAACATTTCAGATGAAGCCCTCAGAAGCTTAGATTCGTTTTTTCAAAATACACAGGATGCTTATTCCAAACTCATAGAGCTATTCAAACAATACGATTGGAAAAATGACAATAAAACTCTATTACAGACCCCACTCCTATCGTATGCATCACAGCAATACGTAACCGATACTAAAAGCTGTATATCAACTGATAAAGAACAATACAACCTCAACAAACTTTTACAAGAAACAGAAGCCTTTTGTCTCGGCTTACGTCAACATGACAACACCGCGATATCTACAACAAGTGAACATATATACCGTTTATGGGAATCGAATAAATCGCTACAACAAACAGATTGCTTTAAAGGGCTGCACCTCTATAGAATAATGCTTCAATTACGCACCATTAACGATAGCTTGTTTGAACTAGAGGCTTCTTATCAAATCCTCACCCATCAAGATGACGTAAAAAAAATGGTTGTCATCGCTGGCGCTTATCACATAGAACGGTTGTACTTCTTGTTACGCCAACTTGACTATACTGAAAAAGAGTCTCTCTTTAGATATAATGGGCATGATATCGACCCTCAAGAGCTTTTGGCTCAAATCAGCCAACTCTAAGTTATCCATAAAAAATTCACCGCGCCCCCACCGCATCGAAACAACCAACCTTACCCTTATTTAATTAGGCTATTGAAAAAACATAACGGTTTTTGTTAGAGTAATACCATGGATTAGAAGCATCAACCACCCAATCAACGCCATAGATGGAGTCTTTTATGTTATTTACAAAGAAAATCTTAACGCTTACCACGTTGGTAACAATAGCGATTGCCAACACAACCTTTGCCGCTCAGCAACAGGTAAATGACAATCCATCGACACATAAAGCCCCAACAATACCAACACCACCCATCAGCAGTACCACAGCTTCTGCGACAGAAACAAAATCGTCAACCTCGCCTGCACCAGAGCGCCAAGCGCCGACTGCACCCTTAGCTGAAAGCAAAGCAGAAGCCATTGCCAGTTCTACTGGAGAAAGTTGGCGCGCAGCATCATTTTACCTTTGGCATCCAGTATGCTTTTTACAAAAAGCTCGCTGCTTTATTACTGATAATTTCCATACAGTGGTTAAAGACAAGGTGTATCGATCGAAACAAATGTCTGTTACAGATCTTGAAAAGCGCAATGAACGGCATAACTTTCGTAGTATTCTAAATCTACGATCACGCGACGAAGATGAAAAAGCGTTCGATGAGGAAAAAGAATTTGCGAAAAAAACAGATATCGCTTTTTACCATATCCCCCTTCAGGCGCGAACCCCCACACCTCAAGACATTGAAAAACTCTTAAAGGTTTATGCTAAAATTAATGAAGAGAGGCAGTTTCCCCTCTTGATTCACTGCCAAGCTGGAGCTGATCGCACTGGATTTGCTGCAGCGCTTTGGCTTATTGCAATAGAAAGAACAACTAAAAAGGATGGGTTGCAACAACTTGATACAAAATACGGCCATCGACCGAAGGAATTTCCTCACTTAAAAGAGTGTATTAATGCGTATGAAGTTCCTACGGCCCAAGCTCCATCAGAAGAAAAGAAAAAGATAGATCAAACACAGCAAAAAGTGGCAATTGGGTACAATCAAAAAGGTAGCAGCCAAATGACAAATAGGGTAACCACTGCGAACACCACAATGCCAACCTGCTGAATCATGGTTTTACGCCAATTCAAACCACTTAGCCCTACCAAAAACAGTAGCCCACCAACCTAGGGACTCATTCAGCTAGCAATTCCAGAAAACAATATATTGATTGCCAAGATTTAGCTAAACTTACCACCTACCCTTGAATGCAGCCGTACCTGATGATTTATGTAGCCTGATTGCGTACCGTGACTAAAATTATCAAAAACCTTATCTACTCACTCATCCCTGCAGAGCACCACTGGAAGTTCACGCTTTTTAAACAGTGGGACGATATCATTGGCAACTTAAAAGACCGAGTTGTCATTGAAAAGATTGAAGGGGATACCCTTATCTTGACCACTACGCACCCGGCGTGGGCCAATGAGCTGCTGCTCCTCACCCCGCTGCTTAAACAAAAGATTAATGCCTGCTTTGACAAGCCACGCATCAAAACCATTCGCCTTAAAACCGCCATGCGCAAACCAGCCGCCCCGCAACGGCAGATCCGCAACAGATCAACCGATACTACGCAACAGAAACTTCCCCCCAGTATCCTTACGCCGCAAGAAAAAACTATCCTTGCACACCTTTCAGACAAAACGCTACAATTAGTCATCGCTGATTATTTAGTACGTTGCAAAGATCTAAAAAGGAGCAAGGATGAACTCGACGTATCTAAAAAAGGGCCTACTTGAAGCATGTTTCTGTGCATCAATCTGTACCCTCTTTCTTGGCGCTTCCCCGCAGGAAGCAGATCCAACAATCGCCCCTATAACCCCTGCCAAAGACCCGGTTGGGGACATCGATGTGATTGGTGACAACGTCGCCGAGCATGACAACTACAACGCCTACCTGTGCGCCTCCTACCAACATTGCACCGGGCGCGTACACATGGCCTACGAAACGTACAAAAAGTTGCTCAAACATCACCCATCTCCACACGCCTATAACGGTTTTTTCAATTTTCTGTTCGACACAGAACAGTTCTCTGCATTAGTCAAAATTTACGAAGCAAAAGCAGAGGCTTTTGATAAAGTTTTTGGCGACAACATCGACATTCAGCTTATGCTGGCACAATCGTTTTTATCACTCAACCAAGAGGCAAAGGCCGAAAAGATTTTTACCAAGCTAGGGCAACAGAACCCCGAAAACGAACAGGTGGCATACTTTTCAACCGTCGCACTCATGAAAAACAACCAGGTGGACAAGGCGTTAGAGATCATCGAAGCCGCCCTCAAAAAGCCATCGCTCAAACAAAAACACTTTCTCTTCCACTTTCTCAAGTCCAAAGTATTGGTGCAGCAGGGTAAATATCCGCAAGCGCTTGCATCAATCGAAAAAAGCCTTGAGATGTTCCCCCGCTTCAATCAGGGCATCCTGCTCAAAGCAGTGTTATTGGAGCAGTTGGGCCGCGTCAACGATGCCATCGCCGGCTACAAGAACTTTCTTGACCTGGTCGGTCGCGATCTAGGCGTAGAAAAGCAATTGGTCCATCTACTATCACAGAAGCGAGACCCCGAAGCACAAAAGTACATCAAACAACTGCAGGCAAACTCGCCTGAATATCACTATGAGCAGGCCATGGAGGCGTTTGAGGCCAAAGACTTTAAAAAAGCACTTACGTTGTTTGATAAGGCACTCAAAATTGCCCCACTCTTTGCCCCGGCTCGCTTTGGCAAAATTGAAACGCTCCTGCAAATGAAAATGGTCCCCGAGTTACTGACCTTTATGCAGGCACTTATTGAACGCAATGTCGATGATGTGGAGATGCTACACACCCTGTTAGTGCTACGCAAGACGATCGTACCAACAGATAAGATCATTCAGACGCTGCAGGCCATTGAACGCATCAAACCGGTCGTCACCGTCTTGGCCTCTATCGCCGATCTTTCCGTTGAGCTCAACAACTTTACGCAAGCCCTAATGTACTACGACCGCATCGCCACCAGGACCAATGATGAGGGGCTTAAGTCAAAAACGTTCTTTCAGATGGGCTACATCTACTTTGTCACCAATCAACCAACCAAACTTGAAGGCGTCTTGCAAAAGGCGTTGCAATACAAGCCGGTGTACCCATCGGCCTACAACCTGCTTGCCTACCACTACGCCCAGACCAACAACAAGCTGCCCGCTGCACTTGATCTGGTCGAAAAAGCACTTGCACAAGCGCCAGATTGCCATTACTATCGTGACACACAAGGCTGTATACTTTATAAACTTGGCAAGAAAGAGTTAGCGCTTTCGGCCTTTAAAAAGGCCCTTGAAGTCGCGCCTGACGACACTGTCATCAAACAGCACCTCAAGGCCGCCCAGGAAAATAATCTATGAAGCGATCCACGCTTTTTATCGTTGCTGCAGGATCGGGCGGGCACATGCTGCCCGCCCTACAATGTGCGCGCACCTGGCTTGCCGATAACCCAGGCGGGTGGGTAGAATTTTTTACCGGCACCTCGGCACTGGAACAAAAAATTGTGGCTGACAAACCGTTCATCACCACCGTCCATCACATGGCCATGGGTAAGTTCTCGCTCCGTCGTTGGTGGCTTCTACCCATCATCGCACTACAGGCACTGAGAATCTTTTGCCAGGCTTTTTACTACGCCCTTCGGCTCAAGCCAGACGTAGTCATCAGCACTGGCGGCCTACTCTCCGTACCGGTCTGCATCGCCGCCCGGCTTGCCCGCCGACGCGTTGAGGTGTACGAGCTCAACCTCGTGCCGGGCAAGGCGGTCAGTACCCTGATGCCATTTGCCAACGTTATCCATATCGTTTTTCCGCAGACGCGGGCCTACTGCCACTGGCGCTGGAAAGATTTTGCGGCCAAGTGCCACGACGCCGCGTACCCTATTCGCTTTACCCAAGCCGACCGCAATGTGGATAAAGCAACGATTATTGACACCATTAACCAAACCTTGCACAACCGAGGGCTTGAACCGGCATTCGCCACTGACCGCAAAACGCTGTTTGTGCTTGGCGGATCGCAAGGTTCGGTTTTGCTCAATACCCTGACTAAAAAATTAATTGAATCGCACGCGGAACTTGCCGCAAAGATACAGGTTATTCATCAAACGGGACCGTTTGATGAGACATCCTGGGTTGGTTGGTACCAAGAGCAACAGGTCCCCGCGCTCACGTTTAGCTATGATGAACGCATTAATCAGTTTTATGTGTTGGCCGACCTGATTGTCTGCCGTGCCGGTGCCGGCACGATGTTTGAAATCGCTTTTTTTAAACGGCCATGTGTCGTTATACCGCTGGTGGCAGCGACCACCGGACACCAGGTGCACAATGCGCTGGCAATGGCTGAGCTGCACCCACACCTATTTCATGTCTTGAAACAGGACGATGTGGTGGCCAATAATGGCCCATTTTTTACGATGGTTGAGCAGTTACTGCAATAAAGCCTACGCCAACTGGCGCCGGGCCTCATAAAACTGCTTATACGCAAGCGCCGTGCAGGCAACCTGCCCCAACACTGCCAGCACACGAACCACCTTACGCGTCACTGAATGTCTATCGCACACCCGATTCCATAGCTGTTCACCGTCACCCTCTAAGGCATGATTTTCAAGGTCGTCATTGGCAGATGACCAATCAAGTGACATCAGCATTCCCATGTAATGGTTGGGCGTAAAGGCGTAGAACGCCTCGCTAATCAATGAATACAGTGTGATAAAGACAACATCAAGCAAGAAAGCCTTGGTCATGCGCGACAAATTACGGGCGTTAACCACGCAAGTGAATGGATTGATACTATTTTTTAGTCCATCGACCAATGCCGTAACAACCTGGTGACGGTCTTGGTAGGAACAGTAGGTAGTAATCGCTGCCAAAATGAGGTAGCAAAACGAGCAGCCGGCAACACCGCCGGCCAAGGTGCAAAGCGTAGCGTATGGCTCTGGCAAGGGATCAAAATTCGTAACCCCACCCAAATGGTCAGTGTGGACATGCATCTTGCCAATAGAAAAAAGCGGCGGACTTTGTGTGGTATCGGTTTCATAACTAAACAGATGAATACCCTGCAACGCCTTAGGGTCGTGAGCGCACACAACGGCCGCATGGCCGCATTCGTGCACCACCATTTTAACTGCCGCAAGAACGCGCTGCAAAACAACAAAGGTAAGATAGGTGGACAGCTCAGATGTAGCCCGCTGTGGCACCGCAACACTGGTCGTCTGTGACGCACCGGCCACTGGAGCGGCTGGCGCCGCGGCCAACGTTGTACGACCGCAGGCCGTCACAATAAGTCCGGCCAATACCGTAATGCATATATGTTGTCTAAGCTTTTGTAGAACATTCATAAATCCCATCGCCCCCCAGGCGTTTACGCGGCCGCGACGGCCGCTATTGGCACTTGTTGCGCCACATCACCTTCCACCAACGGTGTAACTTGTGCGTACACTTGCGTACGCGCATCGTAATAACGCTTTACAAGCCAACCAAAGCAACCAAGCTCACCGAGTAGAGATACCCATTGAAGAGCTCGATGTATGTAAACACTATTGCCCTCTAAAGTCATTGAAGTACCAGCCACTCTAGCACCAAGTAACAGATACCATAACAGATCACCATCTCCCGGTAGAAAAAGCCCATTGGGTGTAAGTACATAAAAAATATCAATCATCATGGCAACCAATACGGAAAAAACAAAATTCAATAAGGTTATCTTTTGCTCACACGTAAGATTCTTTGTATCGACAATGGATTTGAACGGTTTGAACGGCTTTTGCAATAAACCAGTCACATCCTCTGTCAGGCTTTTGCCATCACGCAAATGGCAGTAGCACATGACTAACGTTAACAAAAAGCTACAAAATCCAACCGCCCCCAAGACACCCCCTGCAAAAACCAAGCACTGCTTATATCGTTCCTGAAATGGATCCATATCAACCCTACCGCCCCAAATCCCTTTGTGCACATGGATTTTGCCAACAGAAAACAACTCCGGCTGCCTATTAAAAAAGCCAGAAAAAAGGTGGATTGCTTCAATTTTAGATGCATCAAATAAGGCTGTGACGGCCGCATGCCCAAGTTCATGCGCCACGGTCTTCAATGCAGTCACCACGGTAAACATAGCACCAACCTGCAGCGCCTGTTTTAAAACATAGGCAACCGCTTGCCCTGACGGCACATGCTCACCAAGCCCGGCCGATTCCGCAGCGGGAGCCACTTGCTCAACCTGCGGTGTCATAACAACCGGTGGATTGGCCTGCGCGCAAGCTGACGCAACCTCACCGAACAAACCAATACACATTGCAATCGTCAACCAACCGGATCTCTTCATCGCCGTGCCCATAGTTTTAGCAATAGAAACCGTTATAAATGCGATACAAACCATAGCACATTGCCAACCCAACGGCAAGTTGGGTATCCGCAGTGATAAAAAAACGAATCATTTTTGCTTCACCAAGACCTTGTGGTACACTAGGGGGCACTTTCGTCTGTTAACCAAAATCAGGAGATAGTTATGTACCCACGTTTACTACACATTTACGGCCCGGTATGGATCCAAGCCTATGGAACGATGATCGCCATTGGCTTTTTACTTTTCCTCTTCCTCACCTACCGCCACCCACGACGCCAGGCGTTAATCGGCAACGAGCTATACCTCAACACTGTCTTTCTGGGACTTATAAGTGGTATCGTTGGCGGCCGGTTGCTCTATGTATTAACCGCTCCAAGCGAATTTGCTGGCCGTTGGCTTGAGGTCTTTTTCCCCTGGATCGGCGGGCTGGTTGTGCTCGGCTCTATTGTGGGTATCTTGATCACGGTTCCGTTCTACCTCCATCGCCACAACGTCGCCATCTTGCCATTTTTTGATGTTATGGCCGTCTACGCCCCCTTGCTACAAGCCATTGCCCGCATCGGTTGCTTTTGCGCCGGTTGCTGCTATGGCCTACCAGCCACTGTTCGCTGGGCGGTAACGTTTACCAACGCAAACTCCATCGCGCCCACCAACATCCCGCTTCACCCAACCCAACTGTATATCAGCGTCATAAGTCTGGTAATGTTTTTACTCATGCTCGCACTCGAACGGCGCTGCTCCCGACGCCCGGGGCTCTTGCTCTGCATCTACCTGCTGTGCGAAAACGCCTCGCGCTTTGCCATCGACTTTTGGCGTGGCGACAGCACCGCTATCACTGTACCGCTCGGAAGAACTGTGCGCATAATCCTATCAGATATGCAGTGGCTTTCGTTATTCAGTTTTGTAGTTGCCATTGGCCTACTCATCTGGGTACTCCGCCGTCGCAATGTTGCATAAGTTTACCTAAAGCGATATCACCAACCCATGTCACTATTTGTCTTTCTTAAAGATCAGTTACCCATTATCGACGTCGTTAGCCAGTTTGTGCAAATCAGGCCGGCCGGAACGTATTGGAAGGGGTCATGCCCATTCCATAGCGAGAAGGACGCCTCCTTTACCGTAAGCCCCGATAAACAGATTTTTTACTGTTTTGGGTGCCACGCCACCGGCGATGTAATTGGCTTTATCGCTAAGCTTGAAAATCTTACCCAACGCGAAGCTGCCCAATTTTTGGTCGATCGGTTCAACATCAACATCCCGCCCAAACTGGCGGCCACCTTGGAACTAACCGAGGACAGGGATGGCAAAGAGCGCTATTTCAAACTCTGCAAGGCGGTTGCCGAATGGGCACACAAGCAACTTTTAACCAACAAAGCAGCACTCACCTACGTCAGGCAACGCAACATTTCGGACCAGTCGATCAAAACGTTTCAGGTCGGCTACTTCCCCGGCGGTGGCAACGCCATCAACAGTTTGCTGCGCGATGTTGCTGTCGAGAATTTTTTACTAAAAGATCTGCTCGATTGCCACATCGTCATGGAGGGCCGCATCTCCCCCTTCTCGCCGTTTGAAGAGCGCATTATCTTCCCTATCAAAAACGCCACCGGCAGGAACTGTGGCTTTGGCGGACGCGTCTTTAAACCGGGCGACGACCGCCCCAAATATTACAACAGCAAAGAGACCGATGGCTTTGAGAAGGGCAAACTGCTTTTTGGGTTCGATTTGGCCAAGAAAAAGATGCAGGAGGCAAGCCAGGCGTTCCTGGTTGAGGGCTATATGGACTGCGTTATCATGGCGCAATACGGCTACCTCAACACCATAGCCACACTCGGCACCGCCTGTACCAGCGACCACCTCAAAAACCTTGCCCGGCTCGTCCACACCCTCTTGGTTGTCTACGATGGCGACCAAGCCGGCCAAAAGGCCATGCTTCGCCTCACCGAACTCTGCTGGGAGGCCAACCTTGACGTTAAGGTAATCACACTGCCCGAAGGGCATGACCCGGCCTCATTTTTAAGCCAAAATGGCGATTTTACCCCCCTTATTGAACAGGCACTCGATATTGTGACCTTTTTTATCAATACGACAGGGGCCAACTTTGCCGACAAGCCGCTTGCCCACAAGCTGGCAGCGGCCGAAAAGATGGTTAATCTGATCGGCCACATCACCAACCCCTTCAAGCAGGACCTGCTGCTACAGCACATTGCCACCCTAACCCAACTCCCCTTTGAAAGTCTTAAAGGGCTTATGCAGCAAACAAACGGAAAACGGGCCTTTTGGGCCGAAAAGGCAAGTGCAGCCCCCCTCGAGGAGCAAAATGCCGATTTTGACGATGATCGGGAGGTTGTTTTACTGGAGGAAAAAATATTTTCTGCTATACTTAATGGGTTGACGACCGAGAGCTCATTCATCGTTCCACAGGAGATAAGAGCCTACTTCTCCCCCCAATTACAAGAGGCCATACAACGCCTCGAGACTTTTAAACAGTCTGCGCGGGAAGAAGTGTCAATTACCGCCTTTTTTGATACCCTCGACGAAACGCTCAAACAGTGGGCAGTGCCTGCCAGTATGCGTCACGACGGCGCCAGCTGCGGCCTCATGCTAAAACAGCTGCTTGCGCGTTTTTGCAAATCCCACTGGCAACGCATCGCCAGGGATTTTAGGGTCGAATTGGCGCAAGCCAAGCAAAACAATGATGACAATAAAGTTCAAGATGTTTTAAAACGGTTTACGGTGCTTAAGCAAAACATGCTAGCCAGGGGGTTGATGCAATGAAAAAAACGCAGAAAAAGAGTACTAAGAACGCAAAGAAAGCAGCCACAGTATCACGTAAAAAAATCGTGCAACGAACACCCGCACGCGCTACAAAAGGCGTTGTCAAAAAAGCGCTCAAAAAATTTGTGGCTAAGGTGGTTAAAAAAGTTGCTGCAATCAAATCCGGCAACAAACCGGTAATTAAAAAAGTAGCTCCCGCACGCCCAGGCATCCCCGCAAAGCTCGTACAAAAGGCTCAAGCATCAACCACTAAAACAGTCGTCAAACCGTCCGCCTACGCTCCGAATGAGCTACGGCGCGATGCCGCGTCGCCTGCCTCGCCGAAGCCACTAAAGGGCGTAGGCGGGAAGTCCGAAGGACAACGACGGGCAGTAGCCAAACCGACGCCCCCTGCGCCAACACCTCAAAAGGCGCCCATCACCGTTAAACCTGTCACTACCGAGAAGCAACCTCTTAAAACCACTGGCATCAAACTAACGGGGATTAAAGCAATCGCCGCCGCAAAAAAAGAGGCCGCATCCGCAAAAGCTACGACCGCTGACCAAAAGCTTACTGGTAAAAAGAAGACCGGCACCACAAGCCAAATAGCTGAACCCAAGGTGGTCACTGATGAAGATTATGAAATTGAAAAAATAGTGGACATCCCTGAAGAGGAACATTCAGGCCAGACACTCAAAAGTATTGAAAAACAGGTCGCCAATCTGGTTGAAAAAGGTAGAAACGAAGGCGTTTTGACCTACGAAGAGTTGATCACGTTTAACCATCGCCACAAGCTCAACGAAGAGGATGCCAACGAACTTCTGCGCCTCCTCGAGCGTGAGAATATCGATTTGATCTCGCAAGATGAACTCGAAGCCGATGGTGGCAACCTCGACGGTATTATCGAAGGCGAAGCTGCACCAGCCAAGCTTGAAAAACTTTCGCAAGACATTGAAACGTCCATTGAATCAGCAGAGTTTTCGGGCGAAGCTGCCGATGACGATATGGCCGAAAAAGAGATCGACCGGCTTAAGGGCCTACTTGAACCAAGCCAATTGAACGACCCGGTAAAGCTGTATCTTAAAGAGATCGGTAAGATCCCGCTCCTGAACAAGGAGATGGAAAAGATCATCGCCGATAAGATAGCTGCCGGCAAGCGTGAATCGATCGGCGCCATTTCACAATTCCCCTTTGTCCCCAAAGACCTGATGAGCTTTGAAGAGCGTATCCTAAAAGATCCACTGTTTTTGAAGGATCTTATTCAATTCTCCGATTTTGACGAGGACAATTCGCCTAAATTTGAAGAAGAGAAGATCAAATTGGTCGCCGCCATTCAGGGCATCAAAGATCTGGTCGCCAATGAAGACAAAATCTATCGCTCATACCGACCACAACTGGATTCGGAAGAGAAAAAGAAAGAGATGCTTGCAGCGGTTGAAGACAACCGCCAACAGGTAATTCAGGCCATCCGCAACATTAAGCTTTCAAACAAGCAGATCAAGAAGTTTGGTAAAAAGATTGAAAAGTT
>Ga0181520_10006899_pt1 | contig 17060 bp, 16 predicted proteins | sample PEATcosm2014_Bin_29_FD_132451 | JGI IMG/M metagenome (GOLD analysis project Ga0181520, IMG submission 132451) | Peatland microbial communities from MTU Mesocosm Facility, Houghton, MI, USA - PEATcosm2014_Bin02_30_metaG | ecosystem: Environmental > Terrestrial > Soil > Wetlands > Peat | place... | reverse complement strand
TTGATTGCGGCATGTTAGCGTTTCAAACTTTGAGAGTCAAGCGTCATAAGGGTATTCTAGCGGATTTTTTGGCAATCCGCTGAGGGCTCGGCATAGGTTTATTTTTTTGATTTATCAAAATGTTTCTCCATTTGCTCAGCAAGACTTTTCATCAATAGATTTACCTTGTAGTCAAACATCTTTGTAAAATGATGTCCTCTGGGGGAGTAAAGATTCATTATTTTATCAATATAATATCCTGAAATGTCCACAGAAGTAACCCATTCTGTTTTTGCCCTATCTATTCCTTCTGGTGTTTCCTTATACAACGGACCATAGTCAAGTCTTATACCGGATTTAATTGTTTTATCAGTATTTTGATACACAGGATTTGAAGTTAAATTAAATGCGATGTGATTTTTAGAAAAAAGAGTGTCGAAAGTTTTGATTTTATAATCTTCCACATTTTTTGGAGGTGTTAATTTATAAATAGCTGAGGATGGGTAATCCTTTTTACTCAATATTTCAGGAGACAAAATAGATTGATTGACTGATTCAAGTACCATTATGAGTTCATCGAAGGCCATCAGACTTTCTTCGGGATTGGTTGTGGTGTGATATAAAATTTGATTCGCAGTTTTATGCAAAGCTTCCGCTATTCCTTCTAACATATCTTTAAAAACTTCCGCACCTTTATTTTCAACATTTGTCTTGTTTACGAGAGAGCTTAGTGTATCAAGCAACAATTTAATTTTTTCATTACATGTCTTATATGTTTCAACAACTTCAGGCCTTGTGACTGCGTTGATTTTATCAATCGAAAAAGAAGTGTTTTCTGACATATGACCAACACCAAATCTACTCATCATTTCTGATATTTCTATAGGTGCATCATTTTTATTTTCAAACTGTGATAATCGCTCCATGTATGTAATTATACGCCCTTAGTATAGGTCCGATACAAAAACCTGTGGGCGGAGGCGGAGCGATTCGAACGCTCGGAGGGTTGCCCCTCACACGCTTTCCAAGCGTGCGCACTAGACCGCTATGCGACGCCTCCGTACGAAGAAGTTATACCAGAAAAAAGTTTTTTACGCTCCTGCGCCGAGGAGCGCGTGGATGCGATCAGGAATCGGCGGATGCGTGGAGAAGAGCCGTTCGATCCAGCCGGCAGAACCGCCGGATTTTTTCCCGCCGAACGGATCATTGATGAAGAGGTGCGCGGTTGCAAGATTCGCGTTTTTCATCGGCGCAGTGTAATTGCCGAGTTTTTGTAATGCGGAGGCGAGACCTTCGGGATAGCGCGTGAGCAGAGCGCTCGACGCATCAGCGAGATATTCGCGACGGCGGCTGACCGCGAGCTCGATTAATTTCGCGGCGATAGGCGCGAGGATGATGCCGACAATCGCGAGAATCAAGAAAATAATGTTGTTATCATTATTGCTACGCCGTCCCCCACCGAAAAAGGAAAGACGCAAAAATATATTTGCCGCGAGCGCGACGAAGCCCGCGAGCACCACCGCGACGGTCATCAAGAGCATGTCGCGATTTTTGATATGAGAAAGTTCGTGGCCGATGACGCCCTCGAGCTCGACGCGATTCATCATTTGCAAGAGACCGGTCGTCGCGCAGACAACGGCGTGTTTCTCGTCGCGACCGGTGGCGAACGCGTTGGGTGCCGGGTCATCAATGACGAACAACTTCGGCATTGGCAGGCCGGCGGTGATGGCGAGATTTTCAGTGACGGTATAAAAATCAAAAAATTCCGCGCGTAATACCGGACGCGCATGGTTTAAAGAAAGCACCAATTTGTCGCTCGACCAATACGCGTAAAAATTCGTTCCGAAAGCGATGATAACAGCGATAATGAGAATCAGCGGATTGCCGTAATACCAGGAAATCGCGTAGCCGACCGCGATGACCACAACGAGAAAGCCGACGATGAGCGCCCAGGTTCGGCGGATGTTTGAGGTGCGTTCTTGATAAAGAGTCATACCGTATCTGCCATAAAAGCACGGATGGTTTCTAAATACAAAACTCGTTCGACCTCTTTAATACGTTCCCAGAGCGAATCCTCGGTGTCGTTCGGAAGAACTTCGACGGCTTTTTGCGCGAGAATTTTCCCCTCATCAACTTCGGCGGTAGCAATGTGCACCGTGCATCCGGTTACCTTTACGCCGTAGGCAAGCGTTTCTTTAATAAGAGGACGACCGTACAATCCTTTAAACGACGGCAGAAGCGCCGGATGCGTGTTTAAGATGCGACCGCCATATTCCTTAAAAATAGACGAGCTTAAAACAGTGTCAAATCCCGCCATCGCGACGACATCGATATTGTGTTTTTTTAATGCGGCGAGCACGCGCTCGGTATACGCTTCTCGATCGAAATTTTTACTGAAGTCGGTCCGCAATACTAATTCGGTCGGAACGTTTTTTTCTTTTGCGATATCAATGCCGCGACACGGCCGATCGGCGAGAACGAGATCGACTTCCAGACCGCCGTTTAAAAACGATTCTAAAAGCGTTCCCGTTCCGGAAACGAAAATTGCGAGCTTTTTTGGAGTTTGTTCCATCACCTGTCGTGAGTTTTTATCGAATTAGAACTGCACCTTCACCGGCTCTGCGGCCGCGGCATCAGCGGCTGCGAGTTCGAAAAGGTCCATCGGTTTAAATCCGAAAAGCGAAGCGACGAGCGTACTCGGGAACGACTGCTCTTTCGTATTGAGCGCCATGACGGTCGTGTTATAGAAGCGACGAGAGGCTTGGATTTTGTCTTCAGTATCACCGAGCTCTTGTTGAAGTTGCAAAAAATTCTGATTCGCCTTCAAGTCCGGATACGCTTCAGAAACGGCGAACAAAGTTTTCAACGCGCCTGAAAGCATATTTTCCGCTTGCGCTTTGTCCGGCGCACTCGTCGCTCCCATCGCGGCAGTGCGCGCCTTCGTCACATTTTCAAACGCGCTTGACTCATGTGCGGCATACCCTTTCACTGTTTCGACCAAGTTCGGAATGAGGTCATACCGGCGCTTGAGCTGAACCGCAATATCGGCCCACGCTTCTTTTGCCTGATTAACCAATCTAACAAGGCCATTATACGCAAGGACAAACCAGAGCACGATTAATGCCAAAACGATAAGAATGATGATGGTTGTGGTAGACATATTTTTTAGTATAACATAATTAACGGAATGACTTTGCAACCGCCTTGACCACGCGCCGGTCGAGCAGGTTGGGGATGATTTTCTCGGCAGTTGGCTTCGGGATGAGCGCCGCGAGTCCGCGAGCGGCGCGGAGCTTTGTTTCTTCAGTTATTTTCTTGACGCCTTTGTCGAGCGCGCCGCGGAAAAGTCCGGGGAACACGAGCGCGTTATTAATTTGGTTTGGAAAATCCGAGCGACCAGTCGCGATAACCATCGCGCCGCCTTTTTTCGCTTCTTCAGGCAGGATCTCTGGATCTGGATTCGCCATCGCGAAAACGATTCCGTGCGATGCCATCGTTGCGACTTGTTCGACTTTCAATAATCCTTTTCCCGATACACCGATGAACACATCGGCGCCTCGTATCGCTTCGGCGATACCGCCTTTCACTTTTCGCGGATTCGTGATGACCGCGAGTTCTTTTTTGTGCATCGTTAAATCAGGGCGCCCGACACAGATTGTTCCTACGCGATCAAGCAGAACAATGTCGTTGATACCGGCAGCCAAGAGAAGTTTCGCGACTGCGGTACCTGCCGCGCCCGCACCGCTTATTACGACTTTCAACTTTTTAAAATTCTTTTTCACCACCTTCGTCGCGTTTAATAATCCCGCGAGCACTACAATCGCCGTGCCGTGCTGGTCATCGTGCATTACCGGAATTTCTAATTCATCAACAAGTCGCTTTTCAATTTCAAAACATCGTGGCGCAGAAATATCTTCCAAATTAATTCCGCCAAAACTCGGCGCGATTGCGCGGACAATATCAACAATGAAATCAATTTCTTCTTGCGTACTTGCCCGACGTAGCTTCAGCGGAGTCAGGTCGAGAACAATCGGCCACGCATCAATATTCGCTTTCTCTTTAAAAATAAGCGACTTCCCTTCCATCACCGGCAACGCTCCGTATGGCCCGATGTTGCCGAGGCCGAGTACTGCAGAACCGTCGGAGACGACTGCGACGCTATTTTTTTTCACCGACATTTTTCGCGCATCTTCGGGATGTTTGGCGAGATGCGTTGAAGCAACAGCGACGCCCGGCGTGTACCAAAGTGAGAAATCTTTTTTCTCTTTCAGTTTCACCCGCGCTTCCGTCCCAATCCGCGCACCCTGTTTTTTATAAAGAGAAAGGATGTTTTTGGTATTCATATGAGCCGCTAGTATACTACGCCGGAATCTGTTCCGCTTTTGCAATTACAGAATTTATATATTGATAAACCTTATCGGGCGCATCAATATTGGTTAGGCAGGTGTACTTAGTCCTTGCGGTTCCACCATAGCGACTCCGAGGATATGTTGCTCCAGTATCTATCTTTACAGTTCCGAAATCAAAGCTTCTATCCAACCAATTCGTCGCATTTAAGACTCCTTTGATTTCCGAAAAATAAATGGATCGGTACTCGGAGCGCATTGCCGATTTCATAATCACTCGCTTCGAGGTAACCGTGTATTTCTGTTTAAACTGCCAAAGAAAATTAACAACCAGAAGAATGAGACCAATTCCAATAATAATGAATCCTAAAACGGCACCATTAACATAATAGGTAGTTGGAGAATGCTCCATGCAATACTCTGTATAACGACCGCTACAAGGAATGAGTCCTATCGAGCTTTGCGTGAAAGAAAAGATCCCCATCGCTAAAATAGGAACGAGAAATCCAAAAAAGGAAAGGAGGAGCATTCCCCTATTACTGACGCCCTGCCAAATGACTTCTTCACCTGGCTCCAATATACTGCTTACGTCGGCGTTCATTATTTTTTATCCTACACTGTTTGTTGTTGTCGTTGAAACACGGAATCCTTTATAGTCGCGGTTGATAGCCAATTTCAGATAGTAGACCTGGATGACAATGAGAGCGATTGCAGCAATGGCGCTAAAAACATCAGAAAGCGGATTCGTCGCATCAATTCCACCAATGATTCTTATTCCCGCCAATATCGCGTAGACGCCAATTCCAGTGAGAACCGATCGCCAGATCATATACCACCACACGTGAAAGGCATTGTCCATAATTACCGTGCATTATGTTTTAATAAGCAAATTATACCGCTTTTTTAAGATCCAGGAGTGGTAGTCGACAAGGTTGGACAAACCGTGTTCGCACCAAGCGGCGTTGTTGTTTTTCCAAAATTATCTGCCGAATCTACACACCAGAATTTCGTATTGTCAGTCGCGAGAGGAGATACAACCGCATACGCTTTTGCGGAAGAATTGCAAGTTGGTGCGGTACCGCCGTTCTCGGTTTGTATGCTAGCGAGATCGTTCGCAATCTCGGATGAAGTACAGACGCCTGTATAAGAATTATTGCCGGATTCGCTATAATAAAGTTCTGCTTGGGTTTGGATATCCGAAAAATTGGATTCGATTGCAGCATCACTACCTTTTGCTCGAGCAGAAGATAGTGCTTGTTGCATTAACTGGTTTACATTTTCCGCCGTTGAACTCGCTTGATTTTTTTGCATATACAAATATACGCCGATACCGACAAGCAGCAGCGCGATGATTATAAGAAGCAGTTGGGTAATAAAACCTTTTCGGGTATTTTTCATATGTCATTAATTATATACTACCTGTGTACATGCATCCCGACGATTTGATTGAAAAGCATTTCACCCGCCTGAAGCCCGAGCAGAAGCGGGCGTTGCATAAGCTGAAGATTCGGACGATCCGCGATTTGCTCTATCATTTTCCCGCGCGCTACGAAAGTGCCGGCGCGACGGGAACCATCGTCAGTGTCGCGACTGGAGCTGAAGTTACTTTGTACGGCACGGTGCGAAAGCCCGACATTCGGAAAACGTGGAAGAGTCGCCGACCGATTGCCGAAGCGTGGCTCGAAGATGCGTCGGGAAAAATAAAGATGATGTGGTTCAGCCAGCCGTACATCGCGAAAACATTATTCGACGGCATGGTCGTGAAGGTCAGTGGGAAGATTGCCGGCGAAGGCACGAAAATATATTTGGCGAATCCGATGATTGATCGATCACCGATCGCGCCAGAAGACGCACACGACAATTTATTTGCAAAAAGCTCTGAAGTTGAGAGTGGAGAACTGTATCCGATTTATTCTGAAAGTCAGGGCATTTCTTCACTTTGGTTCCTACACGCAATTAAAAAGATTTTTGAAACGAAAGTGCACGAACAGATTGACGATCCGATTCCGTCGGAAATTCTTGCACGATACAAGTTGCCGACGCTCGCTTCCGCTCTTGTTTTCATACATTCGCCTCATAAACTTTCCGATGCTGCCGCGGCGCGCAAGCGATTCGCGTTTGAAGAAATTTTCGCGCTTCAAATCGCGATGCAAAAAAGACGCCGCGCATTGCTCGCAGAAAAAGCATTGTCGGTTTCGGTTGATCGAAAATCATTGCAAGATTTCGTCGCGTCATTTCCCTTCCCTGCGACTGCCGCGCAAATGAACGCGATTGAAACCATCGTTGCTGATTTCGAAAAACCGCATCCGATGTTGCGCTTGCTCGAAGGCGATGTCGGGAGCGGCAAGACCGCGATCGCGGCGGCAACGGCGTATCTCGTCGCGACTTCTTTGCCTGTCGGGAGAATCGCCGGCACTTTGCAAGTTGCGTATCTTTGCCCGACCGAAGTGCTCGCAAAACAGCATTTTTCAACTTTTGTTTCTTATTTTAAGAACCATCCGATTCCGATTGGGCTTATTACCGGCTCTGAATGCCGTAAATTTCCCTCGCGAATTCGCTATGAAGAATCGGCAAAACTCTCGAAGCCGGCGTTTAAAAAAATGGTAGCGAACGGCGAAATCCCGATTGTCATCGGCACGCACGCGCTCATCGAGAAATCGCTTTCGTTTAAATATCTCGCGTACGCGATCATCGACGAACAGCATCGATTCGGCACTCTGCATCGGCAGAAGTTGGTGACGAAGGATTCTATCGCGCCGCATCTTCTCTCGATGACGGCGACGCCGATTCCGCGTACGCTCGCGCTCACGCTCTATGGCGATTTGGATTTAACTCTTCTTGATGAAATGCCCGCCGGAAGAAAATCGGTTATCACCGAAATATTAAATCCGGAAAAACGCGAACGCGCATACGAATGCGTTCGTTCGGAACTCGCCGCCGGACATCAGGCGTATGTCATTTGTCCGCGCATTGATGAGCCCGATCCGCAAAAAGAGCTCGCGCTCATCGCAAAATCGGTAAAAGCTGAAGCGGTACGATTGAAAAAAGAAATTTTTCCCGACGCGACTATCGGCATTCTCCATAGCAAGATGACGCCATCTGAAAAAGAAAATGTGATGAAAGATTTTGAAAATGGAAAAATAAATATTCTTGTCGCAACATCGGTTGTCGAAGTGGGCGTGAATGTTCCAAATGCCACGGTTATTTTAATTGAAGGCGCGGAACGATTCGGACTCGCGCAATTGCATCAGTTGCGCGGCCGCGTGATTCGTTCGACGCATCAATCGTATTGCTTCGTGCTTCCGGAATCCGCGGGCGAAACGACAAGAGAAAGAATGAAAGCGTTCGTCTCCGCAAAAAATGGATTCGAACTCGCAGAATATGACTTGACCTTGCGCGGCGCGGGCGAGCTCGCCGGCGGGAAGCAATGGGGCGTCTCCGACATCGCGATGGAAGCGTTGAAAAATATAAAATTGGTCGAAGCCGCGCGCACCGAAGCGGCGCAATTGGTCGCGGCTGATCCGGGATTAAAAAATCATCCGGCACTTCTCCTGCGCGCCCACGCCGCCGGCACCGAAGTGCATTTGGAATAATTTGTACCAAGTCCTAGAAGTTGATAAAAAAGAAAAGGAGTCCCGACGAACTTTGTCGAAACTCCTCGCTGGTTCGATTACTCTGTTAAAAGCAGCGAGATCCCCAGCCGTAGAACTTGATTTCGTAATTCCTTCCGTTAAAGTTAAACTTAATCGGGTCCTTTTCAACGGAACTTCTGATCTCTCTCATCATCATAAGGGCGAATTCCCCTCTCTTGAGAAAAGTGCCTGGAGAGAAGAAATATATCTCTCCACTTCTGGGCTGTGATTCTGAAGATGTCGCAACAAGTGTTCTTTCGAGTTGCTCCGTTGTAAGAGGGTTTTCTTTAGGACATTGATCCGCAAGAATCTTGATGAAACGTTGGCGCAGAGTCAGTGCAACCTCTTCGCGCGATGATTCACCAAAATGCCCTTGGAGCTCGGGGTCAAAACTGAGAAAAAACGAAATACCATTTTCTCCTAAATTCATAGGACACCTCCTATTTCATATTTGTTCTTCTGCACTGTACATTACCGCAAAAACAGAAGAAAAGCGAGTTGGAATCTGGTGCGCCCGGAGGGACTCGGACCCCCAACAAGCCGCGTATAAGGCGGATACTCTACCGTTGAGTTACGGGCGCTTACTTATACTACACCACTTACCGCACTTTCATCTTCTTCTTTTTTCTTCGGCGTGATGCCGTTGGCGATTAAGAGCTTTTCAAATTCGGCGCGTTCGATCGTTTCTTTTTCAATCAATTCTTTCGCGATTGCGTCGAGCGCATCGCGGTGTTCATTGATGACGATCGTCGCGCGCGCCTTCGCTTCGTCGATAATGCGCGTCACTTCGGCATCGATCTCTGCGGCGATTTTTTCAGAATACGGTTCATTGCCGAGCTGGCGTTCGCCGAACGCGATTGGCCCCAACTTTTCGCTCATGCCGTAGCGCGTTACCATCTCGCGTGCGATTGCGGTAATGACGGACAAATCGTTCGACGGCCCGGTCGACACATCGTCGAACAGCAATTCTTCCGCGACATAGCCGCCCAAGGTCGCCGCGATATCATCGAGAAATTGTTTGCGCGATTGCATCCGCTTGTCGTCGAACGGAAGCTTTAACGTATAACCTGCGGCGTGCCCGCGGCTGATGATGGAAATCTTGTGCACCGGATCGGCATTTTCGAGTAGCGAAGAAACGAGCGCGTGGCCGGCTTCGTGATACGCGGTCAATTCTTTTTCTTTTTTCGAGAGCAGATGGCTCTTGCGTTCCGGACCGAGCATTACTTTTTCTATCGAACGAATCAAATCATATTGCGTCACTTCTTTCCGATTTTCGCGCGCGGCGAGAATCGCACCTTCATTCATCAGCGAATACAATTCCGCACCGGAAAATCCGGGCGTGCGTTCGGCGATAATAGCGAGCTGAACATCCGGGCCTAAAGGTTTTTGCCGCGCATGGATTTGTAAAATTTCTTCGCGGTCGCGGCGGTCAGGTAAATCAATGGTCACGCGACGGTCGAAACGTCCCGGACGCAATAACGCCGAATCGAGAACATCCGGCCGATTCGTTGCCGCCATCACGACCACCTTTTCCGTCGGCTCAAAACCGTCCATTTCGACGAGAATCTGATTGAGCGTTTGTTCGCGTTCGTCGTTGCCGCCGCCAACGCCGCTTCCGCGCACGCGTCCGACCGCATCAAGCTCATCGACGAAAATAATCGCCGGCGCGGCTTTCTTCGCCATTTGGAAGAGGTCGCGCACACGAGAAGCGCCGACGCCGACGAACATCTCGACAAATTCCGAACCCGAAATCGAGAAAAACGGAACGCCCGCCTCGCCGGCAACCGCACGCGCGAGAAGCGTTTTGCCGGTTCCGGGCGCGCCCATTAAAATAATTCCTTTTGGAATCCGCGCGCCGATATCCAAGAATTTTTTCGGGCTCTTTAAGAAATCAACAATTTCCATAAGTTCATCCTTCGCTTCGCGCGCTCCGGCAACATCGGCGAAGGTGACGCGCTGTGAAGAATCGGCCGGATCGGTAATGCGCGCTTTTGATTGTCCGAAACTGAAGGCCTGCATGCCCGCGCCGCGCACTTGCCGCGAGAGAAACCAAAAAATAAACGCAATAAAAAGGAGCGATAAAATAGTCGGCCCGAGCATTGCAAACCAATAATCAAATCCCGATTGCCCCAGCACCGTAATGGCAACTTTCGCGAGCTCGGCGGGCGTCACGCCATAAGTCGCGAGCGTTTCTGGAAGTCCGTCGGACGGATCTTTACGCGAAATTTTCGCGCTTCCATCGACATACGAAAGATTGAGTGAATCGCCGTTGACCGTAATCGCGCTCACTTTCCCTGCCGCGACATCAGTCGCAACGGTTGAAAGCGGAATGGTAGCCGCGCCGGGCTGAAAGAAACTCGCAACGAGCGAATACGCGCTCATAAGAAAAAGGAAAATGAGAACCGTGGTGATGAGATTGCCGAAAAATGACGGCCCGCCAAAGAGCGCGCGCCAGCTACGGCGTTTTGGAGGCGTTGCGGGCTTCTTTTTACTGGGTTTTTTCGCTGGTGCAGTTGCCATAAAAGGTATTATACTCTCTTGTATGACCCTCGTCGAATATAAAAAAGTATTCTTAAAATATGCGCCGATTGAGAGTTTCTCGGCCGGCATCGAACTTTCAGGACAAGAAGTGAAATCATTGCGCAACAAACTCGGCTCTCTCGACGGCGCGCGCGTCGTGGTGCGCGGCGGCGAGGCGTTTATCGTCGGCATGACCATTCCGCCGTATCAAATTGCAAATGCAAAAAAAAATTACGATCCGGAACGAGGGCGGCGGCTTCTGCTCGCGAAAAAAGAAATCGCGATGCTCGCCGATGCCGAAGCGAAAAAAGGCTTGACAATTGTACCAATTGAGATATATACTTCCGGTAGGCTCGTTAAGGCGCGCATTGCAGTTGTTCGCGGTAAAAATAAAACCGATCATCGCGAAGACTTGAAAAAACGCGATGCGATGCGCGAAACGGAACGCGTTTTGAAAAACCATTAATTCGATCAATCGCTGTCAGTTTGTAAGCAACCATGCGTATAATTTGACAGGGGGTGACCGGCTTTGACGGTCTGTTCTTTGAAAGAAGTGCGGCGCAGTGCATTTTCGCTTATCACTTTAATCCAGCGAGAAACAAACTTGCCAACACTTCTGTTGCAAGCGCGAAGCAGTCGCCTTACTTCGGTAAGGTCGGTGATATCGCGTTCGCCTACGCGACGGCTCGAGCGTAATGCTCGCCTCGCCTAGCGCGACATTCATTCTCTACCGGCGCTCGCAGCGCGAGAATGGGTGGAATCTCCTGCGAGATCGATGTCCGACTTCCCGCCCGGCGCATCTAAATAAGGGATCGGGCAGGAATGGTTTCGTCCGCGTTCTTCGCATCCTGCCTTAAAACTAACGCTGACTATGCGTCGTAGATTCTCTTTCATTGATTGACTCGGACCGGGGTTCGATTCCCCGCACCTCCACTCGATTCGCAAAAAGCCGCTTTTTTATAAGCGGCTTTTTGCTTGCATTCCATTGACATTTTTGCTACTGTCATCCTCGGCAATCAGCTGCTAGACAGCTGAATGTACATTCAAAGTTCAAAGGAGGTTTCAAAGTGAGATCAAAAGACAGGATTATCGTGGCTCTGGACGTACCTTCACTGGAAAAGGCAAAGCCCCTTGTAAAGGGCCTCGCCAAGCTCGTCGGGTGTTTTAAGGTCGGACTGGAACTGCTCACATCGGTAGGTGCTCCCAAGGTCGTCGAGTTTGTGCAATTACTCGACGGCAAGGTCTTCTACGACGGCAAGTTCGACGATATCCCGAATACCGTCGGGGCGGCGGCAAAGGCGGTCGCGGGAATGAATGTGGAGATGTTCAACGTTCACGCTTCAGCGGGCATCGAAGCAATGATGGCCGCCGTCGCCAACAAGGGGAATTCACTCGTCCTCGCCGTGACGGTCTTAACATCGCTCGAGGAGAATAACGCCCACCTGATTTTCGGCGCACCGAGTAAGGCGAAGGTTTTGCAGCTTGCACGCGATGCAAAACTCGCCTGCTGCGATGGGACCATCAGTTCGCCTCTGGAACTCCTACTCCTGGGGCAACAGAAAGAGCTCGCGGATTTATTGAAAGTCACTCCCGGCATCCGTGCATCTGACGCACCCCCGGATGACCAGAAGCGGACAATGAGCGCGAGAGAAGCGGCAAGAGCGGGCGCCAATTACGAGGTAATCGGCAGGCCCATCACCGAAGCACGAGACCCCGTCGAGGCGGCAAAGAAAATTGCCGAAGAGATAGCCCTCGGCCTCAAGGAGCGTTTCCATGCGGCTCTGTTCGATCTCAAAAAGATCAAGTTCGGAGCTTTCAAGCTGAAACTGCACGAGACACAGCCGGACGCACCACTGTCGCCGATCTACCTCGACATCCGCGGCCTCTTGAATTGGATGTATGCCCTGGCTGGCGACATCCTCCATGACCTGGCCATTGACAACGGTATCGGCATCGATGATTTCGATTACGTCATCGGCATTCCGAAAGCCGGCGAACCGATCGGCAAAGCTTTTGCCAAAGCCATCGGCAAGCCGCACCTCCGGATCGAAAAGATCGAAACGGACGGCGGACGCAAGATCACCTCGAATATTCTGGACCCTTTCGAGAAGGGAAAGAAAGTCGTCGTGATCGATGATCTGATCACGAAAGCCCACACCAAACGGGAGGCTATCGAATCGATCGAGGCCAACGGGCTCCAGGTGGTAGCAACGCTCGTCCTGTATGACAGAGAACAGGGCGGCATCGAGGAACTGAACCGCATCGGCCGCAAGGTTTATGCCGCGGCACGGATCAGTGAAACTCTGGACTTCTACATCCGCGAGAAAAAAATCACGGGAGCGAAAAAAGACGAGGTGATGGCGTACATCGCCGCCAACTGACGGCTTACAGATCCCAAACCAAAACACAGAGCCGGCAAACCTTTCGGTTTGCCGGCTCTTCTATTTTTCTTCATTGATTTCCGTTTGTCTTTTTGCTACCCTTCCTTTCGGAAGTCGCCCGACTGGCGAGTGACTGTGGTCTTTGTATCCAATAAAATAACGAGGGAGGAGGACTCATGGGTTTAACGGACATGGAAAAAGTAACCCGCTTGCTGAAAGCACTCGAAAAAGGAGAGTATACGGATGATGACGTCGATCAGCTCTGTGGGGGTAGCACCCTTGCCGATGTCCGCGGTGTAGTCCGCGGACATGCCGAAATCAACATACTCGAACACGTCATCGATTGTGATATGCCTCCTTATGTACCCGGCGGCTGGGAGGTCGTAGAACACAGAAAAGATGGGTTACTGAAGCTGGAAGACGTTTCGCGGGCAAATTTTTATCATTCCGCCGCTCAAGAAAACGGTGGCATCGGGGGGCTCGCGCTCCGCGAAGAACTTGCGCATAGGCCTGTCTTCAACGCAAATGTCTTAGACTACCTGCTCAAGTACCCGAAACTTCCGCCCAAACACTGGAAGCGAGAAGACGGTAACAAGTACACCATCCTCTTCTGGGGAACGATCTATCGGATCATCAGCGACGGTTCTTTGGTCGTGCGCGGCCTCTACGACGGAGCCGGCGAGTGGTGCTGGAGCGGCGCGTGGCTCTCGTCTACATGGAGAAGCCGCGATACGGTCGCGATTGAACACAAGAAGAAGTAGTTCTTTAAGAGCTGGCAAACCTTTCGGTCTGCCAGCTCTTTCTTTTTTATTTCTTAACGACGCGATTTTGTGCGGTCGTTTTGGGAGAGAAACTGTTTCCGCAGGCGAACTGACTTCGGCGTGATTTCGAGATATTCGTCGTCCGCCATGATTTCCAAACCGCGCTCGATGGTGAGGTCGAAGGTTGGCACGAGAACAATGGCTTCATCCATACCGGAAGAACGCACGTTCGATTGATTTTTTCCCTTCGTCGGATTCACCATCATCTCCTCGCCCTTCGACGTGTTGCCGATAACCATGCCTTCGTACACTTCCATCGCCGGCTTGATGTAGAGTTGGCCGCGCTCTTGAAGTCCCCAGAGCGAATAACCGAGCGCTTTGCCGTCCGCCATTGAAATCATCGAGCCGACTTGGCGCTTTTTTATGTCGCCGGCGAACGGTTTGAATCCAACCACGCGCGACGAGAGAATGCCTTCGCCATGCGTATCAATAATAAAAATATTTTTATACCCGAGCAGTCCGCGCGTCGGGCCGAGCAGAGTGAGGCGTACGATATTTCCATGCTGAACAAGATTTTGCAGCACGAACGCGCGTTGTCCTAATTTTTCAATAATCGCGCCTTGGAATTCCGACGGTGTATCGATAATCACTTCCTCAAACGGCTCATATTTTACGCCATTTTTTTCATGGATAATCACCTGCGGCTGCGAGACCTGCAGTTCATAACCCTCGCGGCGCATATTTTCGAGCAGAATCGCGACGTGCAATTCGCCACGGCCTGAGACATGAAATAATTCCGCACTTCCGAAATCAACTCTTAATCCGACATTCACTTCCAATTCTTTTTCAAGCCGCTCGCGGATTTGGCGGCTCGTCACGAACTTCCCTTCTTTGCCGGCGAACGGCGAATTGTTGACGAGAAAATTAAGCGCGATGGTCGGCTCGTCCACGGCGATCGCCGGAAGCGGTATTGCCTGTTCATCAGTCGTAATTGTTTCTCCGATATAAATGTCGGGAAGTCCGGCGATGAGGACGATGTTCCCGGCGGACGCTTCTTCCGTTTCGACTCGGTCAAGGCCTTTAAATGTAAACACTTTCGTGATGCGGCCGGCGCGCGCCACGCCGTCCGATTTTTTTATAAACACATTTTGATTCGGGCGAACGGTTCCCGCATACATGCGCCCGATCGCGAGCCGTCCGAGAAAATTGTCGTAAGCAAGATTAAACGGTTGAAGCATGAGCGGCGCATTCGCGTCGGCGTTCGTATTTGCCGCGGGAACTTTTTCGAGAACCGTATCGAGAAGCGGCGTGATATCGCCTTCGCCGCTGGTCATTAAATCATCGGGATTTTTGCACGCGCGCCCGTCGCGCCCAATCGCATACACAATCGGGAAATCGGATTGTGCATCGGTCGCGCCGAGTTCCAAGAAAAGTTCGAGCACTTGTTCCTCGCACCGAGCCACATCGGCGGCAGGCTTGTCGATTTTGTTTATCACCACAATGGGCTTAAGTCCCAGCTCCAATGATTTTTTCAAAACGAAGCGCGTCTGCGGCATCGGGCCTTCTGCCGCATCAACGACGAGCAGAACCGAATCAATCGAACGCAAGACGCGTTCGACCTCGCTCCCGAAGTCCGCGTGCCCGGGCGTGTCGACAATGTTAATTTTCGTTCCTTTGTATTCAACCGCCGCGCTTTTAGAATAAATGGTAATGCCGCGCTCGAGCTCGAGCGCATTGCTGTCCATCGAAACGCCTTCAGCCGCCGCGCCGGTTTGTTTCAAAATGGCGTCGGTCAGCGTCGTTTTCCCGTGGTCAACATGAGCGATGATGGCGATGTTACGAATTTCCATACATAAAAAATGGCCGCGAGGCCGTGAGCCCAATATACAACAGAAACAGCGCCGATGCAAAATAGGTCAGTGCGCGTCTTCCCCCACCAAGCCGAGACGATAAATATCAAAAGAATTTTCGCCTTCGAACATATCGGACGGATTCGGCAGATAAATTCTTCGGCGCGAAATTTCAGCCGTCGCGTCGTTAATCAATCGATGAAAAACCGCGAAGTCCTGCTCACAATTATGAAAATCTATTTCGTAGCGCCGCAGTTGTTTTTTCCCATTGCTATTTTTCGTTTTCTTGCATTCGTAGACGATGAATCGCCGCACCGGCTTGCCGAAAAGTTCTCGCACAGTGTAATAATTAAAAATTGCTTGGATAACAAAAAGTGTTTTCGCGGCGCCGCCTTTGCTAAATGACGCGACGAATTTATGGTCCACGATATCAACCGCGCCTTTTTCGATTTTCGAAACAACGACTAAATCCGAAACGGCTTTTATCGGCAACGAAAGTCCTTCGACGGAAACGACGCCTTTAACTTCAACACCGAGAACCTTGTGCTTCGGAGGATTCTTGAGATAAAAAGAAACTGCTTGCAGATATTCCCGTTCCATCGCGACACGTTTTTCTTTTTTCGCACGGCGCGTTTTTGCATTTCCGAAATCAATATCAACATCGGAAATTGCACGCAGATAATCGAAACCTTTTTGAATCGCGATTTCTTTCGTTTCACCGCGATAGAAATTCTCGAGCGCAATATGCCCAGCGCTGCCAACAATTGAAGCGGGTGTCCGCGGCGTGTCATAAATTTCCTCGACATACCGCTTGTACCACGCGAGCGGATTTCGTAAGAACGCCATCAAGCTGGAATGGCTCCAGTGTTTGATGGGAATCTTTTTCTTGCCCGTCATCCGGGCATTATAACAGACGCTTGACTGCGCGAATGGATTATGTATAATGGCGACAGAATGAAAGAAAAATGGAGGTGGTCAAATGACCCAAAAACGGCGAAACGAACATTTCACTCCTGCCTAGAAACAGTTAAGACCGCATCGCTCGCGCGATGCGGTCTTTCTCTTTCTATTTTTAATACGATTTCAGATGCCGCGCTTTGTCGTGGGTACGGATTTTTTCGAGTGCCTTCGCCTCGATCTGGCGGATTCGTTCGCGCGTGACGCCGAATTCCCTGCCGACTTCTTCGAGCGTGTGATAAATACCGTCAAGAAGCCCGTGTCGCATTTCAAGAATTTTGCGCTCCTTTGGCGAAAGGTCATTTAAAATCGTGCGCACTTGTTCTGCGAGAATCCGCTCGGAGGATTGTTGTATCGGCGAGGGCAACGAGGTGTCGGCGAGAAAATCGCCTAATGTTGAACGGTCATCGTCTTCCGAGCCAACCGGATTTTCGAGCGAGAGCGTGTCCTGATTTATTTTTTCTATTTGATAAATTTTTTCCGGCTCGACGCCCATCTCGACCGCGATTTCCTCCGCTTGCGGGTCGCGGCCCAAGGTCTGTGCGAGGCGACGCGAGATCTGCTTATACTTCGCGATCGTTTCGACCATGTGCACGGGGATGCGGATCGTGCGCGACTGGTCGGCCAAGGCGCG
>Ga0181520_10006897_pt1 | contig 17062 bp, 8 predicted proteins | sample PEATcosm2014_Bin_29_FD_132451 | JGI IMG/M metagenome (GOLD analysis project Ga0181520, IMG submission 132451) | Peatland microbial communities from MTU Mesocosm Facility, Houghton, MI, USA - PEATcosm2014_Bin02_30_metaG | ecosystem: Environmental > Terrestrial > Soil > Wetlands > Peat | place... | reverse complement strand
GCTCGTTTTAACTCGCTTCGGAGCCAACAAAGAGTTAACCAAGAACAAAGGCCATCGGGTAACACCCTTTTGGCACAACGATACCCCCTCCCGGGTAACAGTTACTTTTGGCACGCGGCGGCCGTCTTCACGCCGTGAAAACCAACGCTGCGTCCCACGGCGCAACGGGCGGAAAAATTGGGCCTTCGCTCCGGAGCAAAAATGCAGAAAGCCAAAAGCCGGCAGGCGGAAATTCCGCGGGTTGACAAGGCAGGTGTGAACGCTATGATTTTCACGTTGCCAGCCCTCGGGCCAGCGGTGGCAAATGTCAAATTGCGGGTGTAGTTCAATGGTAGAACGGCAGCCTTCCAAGCTGCATACGTGGGTTCGATTCCCATCACCCGCTCCATTCAGAATCACCCACCCCTTTCACCTGCCGCAGCACTGCGCTGTTACCGGCTGACCTACCCATGAGACGCAAACCGGCTGCGAGTCACCATCCACCTGGCATGACCGGGCAGCTTCCTGGTTCAAGTCGTGTACGGACAATTGCGATTCCAGCAATGGAGGAGCCACCCGAAGTCATGCAGTTGCCCAACGTATTCCGGCACGTTGTTTGCTTCTGGAAACGGGCATTACGCCCCTGTGGCCGTCATTGGTGATTGGCTGGCCTGGGCGACTCAGAAAGCGGAAACGCGCATTTTGTATTACCGAAAGTGCGTAAGAAATTCAGACAATCCTTGTCCCGATTTGAAGCAGGAGGATTGAGGTCAAACCCGGAAAAACACTTAAACTTATAAATTTACGAGCTGATTATGAAAGGCTTCAATTCACTGAAAGCGAGATTGACCCTGGCGGGAATTGCCGGCGGGGCGATCATCAATTTCATGAGTCATGCCGCCTCCATCGCCTGGACGAACACTGCGGACGGCAATTGGAGCGTGGCCGTCAACTGGTCACCCAATTCCGTGCCCGGCGCGAATGATTTGGCGTTCATCACCAACAATGGCACTTATAGTGTGGCGCTGGACACCAGTCCGGCGGTTGCGGGGCTGACCTTGGGCGGGGCGAGCGGAACCCAGACGCTTTCCATGAACGGGCAAACGCTTTCGCTCAACGGACCGTTAACCGTGAATCCCAACGGTTCTTACACGCTTGACAGCGGCGGGCTGGTCGGCACTACGAACGCACTTCTGACCGGAACACTCAACTGGGCGGGTGGTTCGTCCAGCGGTGTTTTGACGCTGTCAGCCGGCAGTACTTTGAATGTTACGACCGCGAACAACCATGAGCTCGCCAATTGCACGTTCACCAACAACGGCACGGTGGCCTGGACCAATGGCAGCATTGGCGGCGGCGGTGCCGGCACGGCCATTTATAACAATGGGGTTTGGGATTCGCAGGGGGATCTGAGCCTTAACGACGAGTATGGCGGCAATACGGTGTTTAACAACTATGGCACGTTCCGCAAATCGGCCGGGGTCAGCGGCAGCCAGACGTCCATACAAGGTGGCGTCCAGTTCAACCAGTTGAGCGGGGAGGTGGACGTGCAAACCGGCACTTTGGCGTTGCAAGGCGGCGGCAATTTTGACGGCGGATTCGTTACGACCAACCAGTCGGGAGTAATGACCCTGGCTGGCGGCAACTTCACCATCAACGGCGCGGTCACGGGCAGCAATACCGTGGAAAACGCCGGCAATCTGACCGGCACCAATGTCATCCGGGGCCAGTTGATCTGGTCCGGCGGCGCCTGGTCCGGCGCCAGTTCCGTGACGGTCACCACCAACAGCACGGTGTTTCTGGCCGGCGGCGTCAGCAGCATGTACTTGTACAGCTGCCTCGTGACCAACTACGGCACGGTGGTATGGCTGAGCGGCTATCCCAATGGCGGCAGCGTGCCCGGGACTTTGATTTACAACTACGGTTTGTGGGATTGCCAGTGCGACAACATCTTTCTTGATAGCGGCGGCGGCAATAATACAGCATTTAACAACTATGGCACGTTCCGCAAATCCGCCGGGGTCAGCGGCAGCCAGACGACCATGCAAGGTGGCGTCCAGTTCAACCAGTTGGGCGGGGAGGCGGACGTGCAAACCGGCACTTTGGCGTTGCAAGGCGGCGGCAATTTTGACGGCGGATTCGTTACCACCAATCAGTCGGGAGTGATGATCTTGTCTGCCGGCAACTTTAACTTCAACGGCGCGGCCACGAGCAGCAATACCGTGGAAAACACCGGCAATCTGACCGGCAACAATGTCATCCGCGGCCAGTTCACCTGGTCCGGCGGCACCTGGTCCGGCGCCAGTTCGGTGACGGTCGCCACCAACAGCGCAGTGTTTCTGGCCGGCGGCGTCAGCAGCATGTACTTGTACAGCTGCCTCGTGACCAACTATGGCACGGTGGTGTGGCTCAGCGGCTATCCCAATGGCGGCAGCGTGCCCGGGACTTTGGTTTACAACTACGGTTTGTGGGATTGCCAGTGCGACAACATCTTTCTCGATAGCGGCGGCGGCGATAATACCGTATTTAACAACTATGGCACCTTGCGCAAATCTGCCGGCAGTGACGCCAGCCAAACCACGTTGCCGGCCGGGGTAACCCTCAACAATTTCGGCGGGATTGACGCGCAGGCCGGGTGGCTGGCAGTGCAAGGAGGCCTGAACCTGACCAACAGCACCATCAATTTTGGCATCAGTGGCCCGGGAAATTATGGCAAGCTCAACGTTTCCGGGGCCGCCGCCCTGTCTGGCACCGTCAGCGTCAATTTGAACAACGGCTACGTGCCCATTGGCGGCAATGCGTTCACAAACCTCTACTATGGCTCTTTCACCGGCATCTTCACCAACACCCTGCTGCCGTTTGCCGACGCCTGGAACACAAATTATACTCCCACCTATTTGGTGTTCAATGTACTTAACGCCCGCCCGGTTCTGAACCCGTTGCCGACCAACAATTTTACCGTAAATGAGCTGACCACCCTGGCGGTCACCAACCCGGCTGTGGATCCCAATATTCCACCGCTGACGCTGACCTATAGTCTGGTGGGGGGCAGCAACGGCATGGCGATAACCCCGGCCACCGGCGTATTTACATGGACGCCGCCGCAGACCAACAGCCCTTCCACAAACACTGTCTGGGTGGTGGTGGCCGACAACGGCGTTCCGGAGTTGAGCGCCACCAACACGTTTCGGGTCATCGTTCGGGAGGTGAATGTGCCGCCTGCCCTGCCAACCATTGCCACGCAGATAGTCAGCGCCCTGACGCTGCTCACCGTGACCAACACGGCGACGAATGCGAACATACATTCCACCATCAGCGGCTATAACCTCGTCAATGCGCCGACCAACGTGGCAATCAGCGCCGGCGGCATCATCACCTGGAGCCCGTCGCTGGCACAGAATTCCAGCACCAATCTCATTACCACCATCGTCACCAACAGCAACCCGTATGACCTGGTTAATCCGCACCTGACCACCACCAACACGTTCACCGTTTTTGTCGGACCGACGAACCTTGCGCCATCTTTGCCAACCGTGGCCACGCAAATCGTCAATGAACTCACGCTGTTGACCGTCACCAACACGGCCACAAATGCGAACCTTCAGGCAACCATCATCGGCTACCGCCTGGTCAGTCCGCCCAACAAGATGGCTATCAGCACCAATGGCATCATCACCTGGACGCCGGCGCAGAACCAGAGTCCGGCCACCAATCGCATTACCACGGTCGTGACCAACAGCGATCTGTTCGATCCGGTCCACCCGCAACTGACCAGCACCAACATTTTCACTGTCATCGTCAAGGAAGTCAACGTGGCGCCATCGCTGCCGACGGTGGCCACGCAGATAATCAATGAACTCACCCAGTTGAGCGTCACCAATGCGGCCACGAATGCGGATATTCACGCGACGATCTCCGGTTACCAGTTGGTGACTCCACCCAGCAACATGGTGGTTCACGCCAGCGGGGTTATCAACTGGACCCCGGCGCAGGTACAGAGTCCGGGCACCAATCTGATTACGACCATTGTGACCAACAGCGATCCCTATGATCTGGTCAATCCGCACCTGACCAGCACCAACATTTTCACTGTCATCGTCAAGGAGGTCAACGTGGCGCCATCGTTGCCGGCGGTTTCCAACCAGAGCATCACGTTGCTGCAACTGCTTACGGTCACCAACACCGCCACCGAACCGAACATACACTCCACCAACACGGGGTATTTTCTGACTGCCGCTCCGGCCGGCATGACCATCAATGCCAGCGGTCTGATCGCCTGGACCCCGGCGGTAAACCAGACGCTCACCACCAACACGGTCACGACCGTGGTGACCAATGTGAACCCGTATGATCTGGTTAATCCGCATCTCAGTGCAACCAACAGTTTTAAGGTAATTGCCCTGCCAAATACGGGGGTGACCAACCTCATGTATCAGGTCAATGGCGGGACATCTTTCAACTTTAGCTGGCCGGTTGACCATACGGGCTGGCGGCTCCAGGTCCAGACCAACTCGCTGGCCGATGGATTGGGTACAAACTGGGCGGCTGTATCCGGTTCGTCGGGGACCAATCAGATCACGGTTCAAATCGCCCACACGAACCCCGTCGTGATGTTTCGCCTGATTTATCCTTGAGCCGGTCAAGTGGATTTCCAGCCGGTTCCGGACGTCGTCGGCTACAACTTTTACGAACTGTCTATTTTTGACATCAGGGGTCGTTTTTGATTTTTTTGGTCGGATTCAGTCGGATTCAGTCGGATAAAAGCCTTGTTTGCGCCGGCTGCATACCCCGGCGGACCAGCAGGTCCGCCCGACCACGGCGGCACTCCTGGTAGTGGCAGCGGCGCGGCCAGCGGGCGGGACGAGCCAGCGGTAAGTATGTGATGCGTGTTGTTCAAGTCGGTGTAGTGTCGAGGCTGTGGCTCGATTCATCGGCGCACAGCGCCGACGCCACACCCTTGGGCGCAAGGTCTCGATTTTTACCTTTAATCGGTTTGATTCAGCTTGATTCAGCTTGATCCACCTTAATGTTCAAGGATTTATGGTGGGGGCAGGGTTTTGTCCTAATTCTTGACACTCTAGCGGCGTTTTCTCAATTCCTGCTTTCAAATTTTTGCTTTTCAGAATTTCAGTCTTCAGTTTTTAAGCTTTCTAAGCCATCCTACACCCATCCGTCAAAAGGGGCAACGTAGCCGCTAACAGAATCCAACCACAAATGGACACGGATTTAAGGGGTGTGCCCAGCGATTGACAATTGGCTCGTGGCTAGAATATTTTGGTTTAAAGTTTTATATTACAATCCACAAAAATTGTGGACATTCGCTTAACATAAAACCAGAATTGCTCAAATTATGTCAGTCACAATCGTTGTCGGAGGACAATATGGATCCGAAGGCAAAGGCAAAGTCGTAGCCCTTTTGGCAAAGGAATCGAGTTCTCCGTGGCTTGTCCGTTGTGGCGGACCCAATTCCGGCCACACCGTCACAATTGACGGAAAACCCGTCATCATGCGCCAGGTTCCGTCCTGCTCCGAACCTGAAAAGGTGACATTTTGTATTGCCGCCGGCTGCGTCGTGGACGAGGAAATTCTTCTCCGCGAATTGGACCTGCTGAAAATTCCTCAGGATCGAGTCATTGTGGACCCGCGCAGTGTTTTGGTGACCGAAGAAGACCGAAAGGCTGAAGCTGACTCTTTGGTCAGAATTGGCAGCACTTGTTCTGGAACCGGGGCGGCCCTGTTGCGCCGGATGTCGCGGGCAAAAGGCGTGAGGCTGTCAAAAGATTCTCCCGCCATAAATGCCCGTTGTCGAGTTGAGACAGTAGCGACGCTGCTCCATAGCCGGATTGAAGACGGGGGCGATATTATCGTCGAGGGCACGCAGGGTTTCGCTCTGTCACTCTTGCATGGCCCTGATTATCCTTATGTGACTTCGCGCGACACGACTGCGGCCGGTTTTGCCATGGAAATTGGACTTTCTCCCCGGCATATCAAAAACATCGTCATGGTCATTCGGACATTCCCGATTCGGGTGGGAGGAACAAGCGGGCCATTCGCAAACGAATTTTCTTGGGAACACATTAAGGCCATTTCCGGTGCGCCTGAAGTGCTTCCCGAATACACGTCGGTGACAAAACGATTGCGGCGTGTTGCGCGGTTTGACCTCGAACTCGTTAAGCTCGCCTGCAAATACAATGGCCCCACTAGTTTAGCAGTAATGGGGCTAGACCGAATTGATTATGCCAATACTGGAGTAACCGAATTTAATAAACTAACAACCAAGGCGCGTAGGTTTTTAGATGATATCGAGCTGGCGACTGGCGTTCCAATTGGATTTATCGGCACTGGTTTTGGGACATTCGACTCCATAATAATCCCGGCAAAAGCACAGGTAACAAATTTTACAAGTATCTGAAGCTAGTCTATGGGTTGTTCAAGGTATTAGTAGCGCCCAGTCGCGGTAATGCGTTAGTGGTATGTGAATTATTCTGAAGTGCTCGCACCTCTGTTTCCAGCCTTGCAACGGTGTTGCGTAGGTCGGTCAAAGACAATGAATTTAATGTGTTTGACTCGTTGAGCTGCACGCTCACAGTCTTCTTGAATTCTGTATTATCGGAATTCATCCGTTCCAGCTGATTTGCAACATTTAATAAGTTTGTTGTTAATAACGCTCGATTCAAATCCAAACTGGTAGTCTCGACGTCGCGCTCATAGAGTCTATAAAGGTTTAGTGCCACGAATATAACAGCAAAAGCCGCTACCATTTCAAAAGCTTTCCAACGGTTTTTTTGTTCCCACTTTTTATTCAATGAGGTTTCATAAGTGTTTTGCTTTTTCTCTATTTCGACCCTGAATTCTCCAACTTTTGTTTCCACCGTTTTGATCTTTCCCTCATCCGATTTGATTTGACTCCTAATCTCAGTTTTAAAATCGCCGAAGTCAGAGTAGAACCGCCCCATTTGGCTCTGAGGCTTAGAGCTTTCTAAATAAGCACTCAAGCTCTTTCGTTTCTCAACTTTATCCCGCTCCAAGAGACACTTTTGGTTTTTGAACCGTGCATATAAGTCATCCAGGTTTTCTGGAATTCCCGTTTCGTTATCTTGAAAGAACGGCGTTGTCCGCACAAAATCGATGCTTACAAATGAGTCTCTAATATGAACAGATACATTGTCCGTTGTAAAATTGTGGAGGGGAATGATCAATTTGCCAACGTATCCCGGATCAACTTGGGGGCCGGTACCTAACAGTAATCCTTTGTAAACGTAACGGATTTTTAGATTGTGGCGGCCAATGAAATAATAGGGAATTCTTAGCTCTTGCTTAAGCCTTATAAAAACTAGCGAATTTTTTGGGACAATAAAATACTCGCCATTTGAATCGCGACCTTTTTTCAATGGGGTTTCAACCACATTCCCCTCAAGATTGCTTTCGAAAGTCCAAGCATCATCTGGATCCGGAGTCATGGTGTAACTTGCACCTTTGAGTTTTGCTCCTTCTTTAATGCCACACTTAAAATCCGTACAATTGACCAACACGTTATAATTAGTTACGTATCTTTCTATGTCTTCTGCCAGCAATACTGCACCGAGTTTGACACGGCCTTTCAAAGTATCGTCTTTGTCCGAGGGATCAATCCATAGGTACTTATCTAAATGATCTAATGCGTTGCATTTGTCTGCGGCATCATTGTCTTTCATGGTTATTTCCTTTCCAATTGGATCATCTCAAAAAGCGTATCATCCACCTTCCAGCGGAGGTCTTCTAGTGAAGATTCATTTTTTATGCAAAAGTGCGCATTGTTATTTAGAATGTTGGCCTTTTGATCAATTCTGTTTTCATTTCCTAGCGATCTTTTACCATTTTTTTGACGTTGCTCGAGTCTATTCCGAATTGCTGCTTCTGGCGCATCGACAAACCAGAGTGTCGGCTCGTTTTGGGATTGTGAAAGCGACAAGAAATCGCTCAGATCCCGAACGGCATCTACAACAACAGGCCGTTTGACAGCAACCACCATTTCATCCAGTTTGCGGATCAGCGGCTCTTGCTTGTATTGTTCCAGAATAATAATCCCAAAATCTCTCAAGTCCGTGTCCGTGATGGTCTTTTCAGTGATTCCTTTTTTGTAAATACGGCTTTCCAAGGGCAATTGCAAGTCATCAGTCAACAGAGCATGAATAATATTCCGGGTTCGCAGCCAATGAAATCCGTAAAACAGCGACAAGTATCGTGCCACGACTGATTTGCCGGCACCGGTCTTGCCTGACAAACAAATAACCGGAAGTCTTTCATAAATCAATGGATGCAATTTGGGAATGATCAATTGGGCCTCTGAAGGAATTCCCATTGGTTCAAACTCGTTGGCCTCATAAAAGCGGCCTACGATGGCTGATGTAATCGCATCCATTTCGTCGTGTGATTCCGTTTTCAGGCCGGGTCCTTTCAGTCCCAATTCGCGTAGACCGGCACGTAAAAACTCAAGGCCCTTTTGTTTCCGTGGGATGCATAGAACGTCCTGCGCAGCACCGGGATAGGATTCGATTACTTTTGGACCGTTTGGAATTGCCTCAATTTCACGGCGCAGCTTTATGCCGCGTAATGTGAGCGGCTTCATCGAGTCAATCAGAGCGGGATAGGCTGAAATGCCCACGCTGTTCAAATCGTATTCAGCTACCCGCATGATTCCAGCGGACTTGACTATTTCGGATCCACCACCTGGAAGGCCAAGCGGTGAATCTATACTGACGATTGCGGGGTTTGTTTTCGCAATATAAGCCATGATGTCTTCGTCGCTTTCCAGCGAGCATGTTTTGACCCTCATGCCATCGAGAACCGCAGCTCCGGTTGGCTTAACCTTGCTGGCCGTCAGGTCAAGCCCCACAATCCGTGAACCTGCGGGTACGCAGCCATGCGTGGATATATGCACGAACGTATGTTTTGGCCGGATTACAGGCTTTGGTTCATCAAGCAAGTTTGGCATTTCCAGTTGGTCAGGGAGGAGAACTTCCGGCTTGTTCGTCGATCTCAACTTTCTGGCCGATTTCAGCCAGTTCTTAATCTTACTGTATGAAAGAAGATTTAAAACGCGTTTGGAATCGATATGCGGCAAAACCCTTTGCGCAATTTTAAGGTGCTGCAAATGCGCGCGACTATGGGCGTCGCTGCCAAATGAAATCCAGCATCCAGCCGAGGATGCCTTTTGCAGCAACGGTAAAAGCAAATCAAGCCTGGATGGAAAACAATTAAACTCCAAAGCCACACGCCATTTCTTGCAGGCCGCAAAAACCCGTTCCCAATCCACCGCGACGGGCGGGCGGTAATAGTTTGGCACCCCTGGCTTTCCCAGAATTGTTGATGTAGGATGGCCCAAAATGTCAATGCTCCCGGTCTCAATGGCCCTTAAAATCCGGTTTGTATTAACCATGTGATCATCACTCCAGGAACTATGAACTGATCCTACAACAATATCCATGCCGACCAGCAGGCCGGGCGGGAGGTCCACAGAACCATCAGCCAAAATATCGGCTTCAATTCCGTGCAGTATTTTGATATCTGGCCGGACCACCGAGAGTGAAACCGCCTGCCGAATCCATGAAACCGGGGTGACGCCCCCCTGCAATTTACTCGACCGGCTATGGTCGGTAATGGCCAGGTATTCCAAGCCCAATTTTTTTGCAGCCTTGGCCATGGTTTGAAGCGCAGCCGCGCCATCTGACCAATTGGTGTGAGAATGCAAATCTCCACGCAAGCTCAATTGTCCAATGTGCAACAAGGCATCAGCGTGCTGAGCAAAAGCCTCAATCGAATGTGTTTGGATTTTTAAATCAACTTGAACCGCAATAAAACAATTCCATCCCAAAATGTGCGTAATTGAAACCTTATCCTCTGAGATTTGTTTAAAACGGAAAAAAGGATCTTTGTCTATGGCTTGGCTTACGATTTTTTCCAACGATGTGCCAATTGGCAAATTGGTCCAAACATCAAAAGCCCCGTCAATGGGTTGAAGACCGTCACCTAGCCCAGGAATTGCCCACGAGTATGGCTGGCCGGCAATATTTTCAATTCCACGCAATAACCTCAATAGCGGTGGGACTATATGCGCTGCCTCCCAAGGTGAACTTGAAGTGCCTTCCCAAATGTCGAATAGTTCCTGAGCTTCAAACTCGGTAGCGCGCATCGCATCGGAAACCCAATCCTCCCAAGATCTTTCTTTGGATAATGCAGCCGCGACCTGTTTGATGCCCAAACCGCGAACCGATCGAAGACGTAAGCTTGCCTGGTGTGCTGGACTATTTAATTCTTTGAGTTCTGGAATAGTGCCCGTCTCTTCAATTTTTTGAAGGTAGCCTTTTATCCGGGAAGAGGGATCGCTATCCAGCAGGTCTTCATCCGTATCACTGTGGAGCCAGCGATTTACATTCGTTGTGTAGCCGTCGAGGCCGAGAGCAGCTTTCCATAATGCAAAAACTCGATATTCTGGAACGTCCTCCTTTTTTGTAATGGCCTCAATTTGAAGCAAATAAGCCAAATCATACAAGGGCTGAACATATTCAAAATCTCTGGGACGGAAATAGTCCGGCCCCAAGGAGCCGCTATCCGGTTCGGGATTACCCAATTCTTTCATTCCAAGATTATGCGCATGTTGCATGGGGCGCAACTGAATCAATCACCGAACAAATGCTTTCCAATGCTGTTGCATCATGCAGACAATCGAAATCGTCAGCATCAACGACGCGAACATTGCCCAGCCGATGCAAAAATACTTCATCGTATGCCCGTTTGAGTTTTTTGAAATATTCCACGTCAACGGTCTGCTCGATTGAGCGGTTTCTTTTTTGAATCCGGTCAATTATGAGGTCATCGCTGGCTTTCAAATAAATAATCAGATCTGGCTCTAAAAGTCTTGGTTTTAGGAATTCATAGAGCTGGAGAAACATCTTTTTTTCAGATTCCTGACGAAAATTCATTTCGCCGAATATCAAATCCTTTTCAAAGGTAAAATCGGCGATTGATTCGCCCGCCAGTCCGCGCAGCCCTTTTAGTTGGTGATAGTGCTGCAAAAGAAACTGCATTTCAGTTTCAAAGACATTTCCCATCGGATTCCGATAAAAGTCAGCCAGAAAGGGGTTTTTTTCGTATTCCTCCAGAACCAAGGCGGCCTTTCTAAAATCCGCAAGTTTAGTTGCCAGCGTCGTTTTGCCGACGCCGAGACAACCTTCGACCGCGATAGACAAATTTTGCCCGCCGTACATGCACAAAATTCTAAACATTTTTTGGAGAAAAAAACACCAGAATTTAGTTCGTGTGCTTCCACATAAGTCGCCTTCGGCTCTGAGCGGAGGAGGCGCGCACGGAGTGACGCGCGCCACCTGGATTGTTTGCCAACTGGACAATTCCCCAATATTCAGGCTTTCCCTGCCGTGGGTTTGTGAACAGAATCGTCGCGGCTGATATGTTTCCAAAGAGGTATTCAGCCCAGAGACCATGCCCGTCATCCAACGATTCATTCAGGCCGGTTGGCACTTGCGCGTTTTCTTCAGCGAAAACGTCTTCGCGGCGGACAATCCCGTGCTGCGCGACGCGCTGGCCGACGCCGGCCCGCGCAAGGCGCTCGTGGTGCTGGAAGATTCGCTCGCCCAGGGACTGCCCGAACTGGAGTCGCAGATTGAAAAGTATTTTACCGTCCACGCGGAGCGGGTCCGACTGGTCCGCCCGCCGCTGTTCATCTGCGGCGGCGAACGCGCCAAGAATTCCACGTCGCTCGTCGGCGAAATTTATTCGCAGATTCAGCGCCACCATCTGGACCGGCACTCGTACCTGATTGCCATCGGCGGCGGCGCGCTGCTGGATGTGGCTGGTTTTGCCGCCGCCACGGCGCATCGGGGCGTGCGGCTGGTCCGCATTCCCACGACCACCTTGAGCCAGGCCGATTCCGGCGTGGGCGTGAAGAACGGCTTGAACGCCTTTGGCCAGAAAAATTTCATCGGCACCTTCACCCCGCCGTTCGCGGTCATCAATGACTTTCAACTGCTGGCCACGCTTGCGCCGCATGACAAGCGCGCCGGCTACGTGGAAGCCGTGAAAGTCGCCTGCATCCGCGACGCAAATTTTTTTGACGAAATCGAGCGCGACGCTGAAAAGCTCGCCGCCTTTGAGCCGGACGCGATGAAGCACCTCATCCGCCGCTGCGCCGAACTGCACCTGGACCACATCGCCACCAGCGGCGATCCCTTTGAAGCCGGTTCCGCGCGGCCACTTGATTTCGGCCACTGGGCGGCGCACAAGCTGGAGCAGCTTTCGCACTTTAAAATCTCCCACGGCGACGCCGTGGCCGTGGGCATTGCGCTGGACGTGATTTACTCGCGCAACAGCGGTTTGCTCGCGCCGCCCGCGGCCGCGCGCATCCTGAATTTGCTCGAAAAGCTCGGTTTTCAAATTTTTGCCGCCGAACTGCTCAACGCCGACAACGCCAATTTGCCGGCGATTTTGGCCGGCCTCGAGGAATTCCGCGAACATCTGGGCGGCGAACTTTCGGTCACCCTGCTGGCGGATATTGGCCGCAGCATTGAAGCCCATGAGATGGACCCGCGCCGGATTGCCGACGCCGTGGCCGAACTGCGCGCCCGTGCTGGCAGATGAACCGGCTGGCCGTCATCAACGTGGTCGGCCTCACCGAAGCGCTCATTGGGGAGCACACACCGCACATAGCGGAGTTTCGCGCCCGCGGGGCGCTGGCACACATTGCGCCTGCCTTCCCGGCGGTGACCTGCACGGCGCAGTCGAATTATCTCACCGGCAAACCTCCATCCGAGCACGGCATCGTGGGCAACGGCTGGTACAACCGCGAACTCGCCGAAGTGCAGTTCTGGAAACAATCCAATCACCTGGTTCAAGCGCCAAAAATTTGGGACGCACTCCGCCAGCAATTTCCTGCCGATATGCCATCAATCGCCAATTGCTTCTGGTGGTTCAACATGTATTCGAGCGTGGATTATGCCCTGACCCCGCGCCCGGTTTACCGCGCTGACGGCGGGAAAATTTTTGACATCTATTCCTGGCCCTATTCCATCCGCACCGAAATCAAAAAGGACCTGGGCGAATTTCCATTCTTTGGCTTCTGGGGACCCGCCGCCGGGGTGAAAACTCCGCAGGGCGCCGCCGATTGCGCCTCGCGCTGGATCGCCGAATCCGCGAAGTGGCTGGAAAATAAATTTTCGCCGGCGCTGAACCTGATCTACCTGCCCCACCTGGATTACAATCTGCAACGGCGCGGGCCTTTTTCCGCGGCAGCGGAGGTGACGAGGCTCAAATCCAGTGCGGAGTGCGGAGTGCGGAGTGCGGAGATTAACCCCGCCATTATTCCCGATTTGCGGGCCGTTGACGACCTCGTCGGCGATCTTATCCAGTTTTTTGAAGCGCGCGGAGCCGGCGTGGTTTTGCTTTCTGAATACGGCCTCACCAACGTGGACACACCGGTGCATCTCAACCGAATTTTCCGCGAGCGCGGCTGGCTGACGGTCAAAGATGAACTGGGGCTGGAAGTCCTGGACGCCGGCGCGAGCAAGGTCTTTGCCGTGGCGGATCATCAGATCGCACACATTTACCTCAACGAGCCGGCGCTGGAAAAGTCCGTGCGCGACGTTTTGGAAAAAACTCCCGGCGTGGAAGCCGTTTTGGGCGGCGCGGAAAAATCCGCCGCCGGCATCGGACACGTGCGCGCGGGGGATTTGATGGCCGCCGCCGCCGAAAATGCGTGGTTCACCTACTACTACTGGCTGGAGGACGCCCGCGCGCCAGATTTTGCGCGCACGGTGGACATCCATCGCAAACCGGGTTATGACCCGGTGGAACTGTTTCTCGATCCGAAAATTGCGATGCCGAAGTTGAAAATTGCGCGACGTCTGCTGCAAAAGAAACTTGGTTTCCGGATGCTGATGGATGTGATTCCGCTCGACGCCACATTGGTAAAAGGTTCGCATGGCCGGCGGCCGGCGGAAAAAAAAGACTGGCCTGTATTCATCACCAGCCGGCCGGGGGTGTTGGACACGAATCAGATGGAATCAACGGGCGTGTTTCAAATCTTGCGCCAGGTTATCGGGTAGAAACGCGTAGCCGAGCAGACACGGCTGCTATCAGGCCACCGCCGGTCAGTTTTTGGTGGATTCCATCGGAATGCGCATGTGGTAGAATGAACGATAGACAAAAACCAGCGCCACCAGAAAACAAACCGACCCGATGATGTAGGAGAGCGGCGAACTGGGGTCTTTTTGTTTCAATTCAACGGCGATTTCCACCGCGAGCAGGCCGAACAGCGTGGTGAATTTGATAATGGGATTCATCGCCACGGAGCTGGTGTCCTTGAACGGGTCGCCCACGGTGTCGCCGACGACGGTGGCGGCGTGGAGGGGCGTGCCTTTTTGTTTCAAATCCACCTCGACGATTTTTTTGGCGTTGTCCCACGCGCCGCCGGCATTGGCCATGAAAATGGCCTGGAACAAGCCGAAAAACGCGATGGCAATGAGGTAGCCGATGAAGAAATACGGGTTCAAAAACGGCAGGCCCAGGGCGAAACAGAAAACCACGACGAAAATGTTGATCATGCCTTTTTGCGCGTAGCGCGTGCAGATTTCCACGACGCGTTTGCTGTCCTCGATGGAGGCGCTCTCCGCGTCCAGCTTGATGTTTTTCTTGATAAACACCACCGCGCTGTACGCGCCGGCGACGACGGCCTGGATGCTGGCGCCGGTGAACCAATAAATCACCGCGCCGCCCATTAACAGGCCGAACACGATTTGTGGCATGACGAGGCTCAACCGGCTGACGGCGTCGCCGAAGGCGTGTTCCAGCAGCATGATGATGCCGAAAATCATGGTGGTGGAGCCGATTACCGCGGTGCCGATCAATACGGGCTTGGCGGTGGCTTTGAAGGTGTTGCCGGCGCCATCGCCCTTTTCCAGTTCCAGTTTGGCGGTGCGGAAGTCGGGCTTGAAGCCGAAATCGCTTTCGATTTCCGCGCTGATGCCGGGCAACGCCTCGATGCGGCTCAATTCAAAAACGGACTGGGCGTTGTCCGTGACCGGGCCGAAGCTGTCCACGGCAATCGTCACCGGCGCCATGGCGAGCAAACCGAAGGCCACGAGACCGAACGCAAAAATGGGCGCGCCGAAGACGTATTTGGCGGGAATGAGATTCATGAAATCCTGGTTGAGCGAGAACAGGTAGGCGATGAACATCAGGAGCAGAATGACGAGGCCCATCCAGAAGGCGGAGAAGTTGCCGGCGACCAGGCCGGAAAGCACGTTCAACGACGCGCCGCCGTGGTCGGACGCGCCGGTTATTTCCTGGACGTGCCGCGATTTGGTGCTGACGAAGATTTTGGTGAATTCCATGATGAGCGCGCCGGCGATGGTGCCGCAGCCAACGATGGCCGAAAGCACCCACCACAGATTTGGCAGCGGCACGTCCGTGGTCACGCCGGCCACGGTCTGTGAAATGGTAAAATCGCCGAGCAATAACTTGCTCGCGCCAAAACAGACCAGGATGGAAACAATGCTGGTGATCCAGACCAGGTCGGTCAGCGGCCCTTCCCAGTTGAAGTCCTTGCCGCCGCCGTAACGCACCATGGCGACGGCGCGGTTGAAATAAAATGAACCGAGCGAAGCCAGCACCATCAGCGATTGAATGGCAAACATCCAGATGATGAGCCTGGCGCAGAGCAGCGGCGACAGGGCGAGGGCCAGCGCCAGAAACGCGATCAGCGCCACGCCGGTCACACCGTAGGTTTCAAAGCCGTCGGCGGTGGGGCCAACCGAGTCGCCGGCGTTGTCGCCGGTGCAATCGGCGATGACGCCGGGATTTTTGGGGTCGTCTTCCGGCAGGTTGAAGACGATTTTCATGAGGTCGGAGCCGATGTCGGCGATTTTGGTGAAGATGCCGCCGCCGATGCGCAGGGCGCTCGCGCCGAGGGATTCACCGATGGCAAACCCGATGAAGCACGGGCCGGCCAGTTCCGCCGGAATAAACACGAGAATGCCGATCATGCAGGCAAGCTCCACGCAGATGAGCAGGAGGCCGATGCTCATGCCCGCCTGCAGGGGGATGAAAAGGGTTTTGAGGGGGCTGCCGCGCAGCGCGGCGAAGGAGGCGCGGGAGTTGGCCATGGTGTTGATGCGAATGCCGAACCAGGCGACGCCGTAGCTGCCCAGAATGCCAAACACGGAGCAGGCAAGAATGATGAGCACCCGGCTGAACGGCTTGGCCTGTAAAATCGAGAAATAATAAATCATGCACACCGCAATGAGCACCCACAGGGCGGCGAGGAATTTGCCCTGCTGCAACAAATAGGTTTTGCAGGTCTCCCAAATGATGTGGGAAACGTCGCTCATTGAGCGGTGAACGGGGAGGGCGCGGGTGCGGAAAAATTCCCAGAGGCCAAACGCCGCGCCGACGGCGCACACGAACAGGCCGAAAAACAAAATTGCGCGGCTGGTCACCGCCCCGTGGAAAAAATTAACCTGGTCGAGCGACGGCAACTGGATGTCCGCTTCGCCGGCAACCGTTTTGCTGCCGGCGAACAGCCCTGCCAGCAGGAGTCCGCCCAGCATTTTCTTGTCTTTTGTCATAAGGGTGGCGCAGCTTGGCGCAGTTCGTTTTATTTTTCCAGTAATTTATTTAATCAGTTATGGTGATGCATCAAAAATGGGACGCCGGCTTCCGGGTGGCGGCGCGGGGAAAAGACCCGTCCGGTCGCCGCCCGTCCGGGCCGGCGGCTGGGGCATGTCCAAGGATGGCTTCTGAAGCACGAAGATAAGATTTATACCCGGTTTCAATTTTTGTAAATACCATGCTTGCCGCTGCGCGACGGCTGCCGCAAGCTTTCGGCGATGTCCGAACACCCGGTATCCACACTGAACAAACCCGATGTGGCGCTTGAAATGACGCTGCGCCCGTCGCTCTTTTCCGACTTTACCGGCCAGCCGAAGGTCAAGGAGCGGCTCGAAATTTCCGTGGCCGCGGCCCGGCAGCGCGGCGAGGCGCTGGACCATATTTTGTTGAACGGGCCGCCCGGTTTGGGCAAAACCACGCTGGC
>Ga0181520_10006895_pt1 | contig 17067 bp, 14 predicted proteins | sample PEATcosm2014_Bin_29_FD_132451 | JGI IMG/M metagenome (GOLD analysis project Ga0181520, IMG submission 132451) | Peatland microbial communities from MTU Mesocosm Facility, Houghton, MI, USA - PEATcosm2014_Bin02_30_metaG | ecosystem: Environmental > Terrestrial > Soil > Wetlands > Peat | place... | reverse complement strand
TCATCTTCGACCACCAATATCTTTTGCTTCGTCTCTTTCATGATCCTTGTTGTCCAATGACAAGATACGACACAAGATTCAAGATGCAAGATTCTGGATACAGGATATTCATCAGACTCTATTTATGATTTTGTCCTCGTCTGATCCATTTCTGGTTCCTCATCCTGAATCAAGAATCCTGAATCATGGATCCATCAGGCACCACCGGCAAAAGCACGGAAAATGTGCTGCCTTTCCCTGGACTGCTCTCCACTTCCACACGACCGCCATGAGCACGGACAATGTGTCGGCACAGCGCGAGCCCCAATCCGACACCTGAAACATTCTCTTCCTGCGCGCCAGGAACACGATAGAATCTATGGAAGATTCGCTTCAATTCCTTTTTCTCAATGCCGATTCCATAGTCGCGAACGGATATCTCGATCCATTCTTTCTCTCTCCACATCCAATTAGTTCTGCGTCGAACGAGACCGACAGAGACCGATATTAAAGTGGAAGGTGAAGGCTTAACAGCGTCATTCTTGCCTTCCGCTGTCCGATCTCCAATTTCTGACCTCTGACCTCTGATCTCTGATCTCTGTCTCCTGCCATACTTACAGGCGTTGTCGAGGAGGTTGAGCATAACCTGTGTCATCGCACCTGGGTCAAGCTTCACTGTGGGCAGGTCGGGACGGACATCAACATGTATCTCCGGCGCAACTGTCGCGGTGAAGCGAGCGCAAAAAATATCAAGAACAGATGTAACCAACGCACCAACATCCGTCCCCACATGGCGATAAGCCAGCGCGTCCTGGCCGAACCGCACAAAGAACAGGACGCGCTCGACCAATTGACTCAGCCGCTCGCTCTCCCCAACGATAGCGCCGAGGAATTCCTTACGCTTCGCTGGATCAGAAACACGGTCAAGGTACAGAGTTTCCGCCAATACTTTCATTGCCGAAAGGGGCGTCCGCAGATCGTGAGACACGCCAATGACGAAATCGCTGCGCGCTCTCGCCAACCGCGACTCCAAAATCGCTTCGTGCATCACCGCCCATGTACCGATGACAATCACGAGCGCCAGAAGCAGTACGCCCCAGCCGTAAAGACGCGCCTGGGAAACGGCAGATTGCCTGCTTTCACCAGTTTTCTTCAGAAAAGCCGTAATTCTGACATAATCGAAGGGCGGCGGAAGTCTGCTGATAAGAAGCGGACCCACATCTTCTTTCGTGGACATCCGGCTCTCTTCTCTGGCCAGATCCACGGCAGTCACGTTTTCACCAGATTCCGGTTGCAGCGTATCGCTTATAACGACACCGCCGCGAGCCAGATGTGGTGGGGCCGTGATGACAAAATCAGGCCCTTCTGCTACAAACACGAGTCCCTCTTTTGCCACCGGCTCGATCATTACAGCCAAACCGTCCGAAAACTTCTGCCGGTCTATTTCGTAACCGGCATATAACCCTTTGTTGTTTCGAAGTGCCGCAAAACAATAAGACGCGTTGTTGCAAGTGAACTTGAGAGATTCGTTTGCCATTCCAGCGGACGCAATCCCGCGTCTGAGCGCGGCAAGCAAATCGTCGGGTGGCGAAGACGAGGCGGAAATGTCCGTGCCCTTTGACGCCTGCTCTTTCTCGTTCCCTTTTCCCTCAATGCCATCTGGATATATAAAACCCCATGGATTCATGAAAACATAGATATGTTTCACCGAGGCAGCCGATTTCTGCAGACGTGTCTCGGCAGCGCCAATCTCGGCCAACGAGCCACCGTGCGCGAGACAATCAGAGATCGCCACACACACGCGATCGAGATCGCCGTCGATGCTCATGCCGACCCTGCTTGAGACATCCCTGGCTGCGCTGACCGCCGCAGTCTCCATACGACGCTGAAGGATCAACTCTTGAACACGGAGCGCGCGGCTTGCCATAAGGCTGAGGATCGCCGTAGGGACAATCACCAGCACAAGAACAATCAAGAGAAGTTTAGGGCGCATTAAAGTGTTCGGTGTTCGGTGGTCAGAAGCTGTGAAATAATTATAAAGTTCGCCACGCGGGGTCACGCGGCCTACGATATCATTGGCATTTAGAGCGCCTTGTAGGCCCGGTCACCAGACTGGGCGATAATTTCACAGCTTCTCAGTTACAGTGTGGCAAGTGTGACAGATTTGTGGCGTGCCACGGCGTAGCGTACTCGCGAAGACGGACGGCCCCGCCCTGACTTGCCACCCATATGAAGCATTACATTTCAACGCTGAACACCGGACACTCAAAACTGAAGACTTACTTCTGCTTGATCTCGATTGCCATAAGCCATTGCTTTACTGCATCGGAATCGCTGCCGTATGGATTTAACTTCAGGTATGTCCTGTAATGTAGCGCGGCCTTGGCCTTATTCTTCAAGTCTTGATCGTATAAGATGCCGAGATTAAAGTGAACGTCCGCGTCGGACGGATCCATGCGCAACGCATGAAGATATTCTCTCTCCGCATCCTCGTATCTACCCTCTTTGGCGTAAACTACGGCCATGTTGTAGTACATGTCGCGCTTCTCTTTGCCTGCGGCCTTGCCGACTTCGCTGTCAGCCTTCTGAAGCATTGCGGTCATGCTCTCGAGTTTGCGCACACGGCGATCGCGATTTTCCGCTTCTTTTTTCAAATCCTCCGATTCCTTCGATTTCGCGTCAAGATCGCGCTCCTTTTCAGCCATGCTTGCTTTCAGCTCTGCAAGTTGGTTCTCCAGCACAGGTACTTGCTGCTGCAGCTTTCCAGCCTCAGTCCTGCTATCACGATCGGAAGTTTGCTCATCAGCAAGCCTGTCCTTCAGTTCCTTCTGCCTCGCAGTGGCCGACGCAACCTCGTCCCTTGCATCCTGAACTTTCTGTTCCATCTGTCGCTGGAGAGTCTCCACATTCTGGCGGTCGGCCTGGGCTCTTGCAAGCTCGTCCTTAAGCTGGGCATTTTCCCTTTGCATGTCCTTGACGAGGTCAGATGCCGGAGCAACCGGAGCGTTGGTCACCGCCGGTTGAGCGGCAAGTTTCTTCTGCGCAGCAATCAATTCGTTGGCCAATGTGTCCTTTTCGGCCTGAACCATTTTTATGCGACCCTCGAGAGCAGCAGAACTGTTTGCTCCATCTGCCGGGCCACTCTTTCGCAGTTCCTTGATTTTCGTAACGGCCTCGTCAATCTTGGCAGTCAATTCCTCCACCTGCCGGGATAGAGTCTGGTTTTCCTTTGCTATCGCGTCTTTATCGTGCTGCGCATCACCCATCTTCTTTCGCAGCTCGATGTTTTCCCTTACGATTTCGTCATATTCGCTCACCGCCACCGTGCCTGCCGAACGTTCAGTCACTTCCGCAACAGCCGAGGCACCGGACCCGGCCTTGACTTCCGGCTTTTGAGCTTCCGCAGTTTTTCCCGGCTTTGGCGATTCAACGACGCGCGGCGTCTCCGGGACGATTGTGTTTTTTACATCCGCAGGCGCAGTGGAGGCGGAAACTTCGCCGGATTCGGAACCACCTTCCCACGACCACGCAAATTCCTTCTTCTTGGGCTCCTCCGGCACTTTTGCAGTTTCGCCAGTCTGCGCGGTTTTATTTTCAACGACAGGCTGAGTTTCGGCGGCTGGATCCATAGCGGGGGCGACGGTTTCCGCAGAGACTGCGGCATTTGTTTCCTGTGTTGGATCAGCGGCAGGCGAGCCCGTCGCCGACTTCGCGGTTTTACCTGGCGTCTCGTCTTCCCAGGTCCAACTGAATTCCTCACACAGAGCCCTTCCGGGCACGACCAGCAACATCAACAATACCAGGATAAGATATCTCATCTTCATGCTCCTCATCATCTGACCGGCCTAAGAGTCTTGTCCTTGTCATCTCCCTCGCCGACACGCCTCATCGGCTTGGGTGCTTTCTTCATGTCCTTCATAAGCAGATATGGCTCATCGCCACCGACAATTCTAGGCGTCAGAAACACTATTGTTTCCGTGTTCTGGCTTGACACAGTGTCATATCTAAAAAGTTTTCCGATCAATGGAATGCTGCCAAGGAGCGGCACACTTGTTGTGCTCGTGTCCTTCCGATCGCTTATCATTCCACCGATGATTATGGTCACGCCATCCTTCACCATTACAGTCGTTTCCGCAAGGGACTTTTGTATGACTGGCGTTCCTTCCTGCGGCGTGCCGTCATACCAATCGGAGATGGAGCTGATTTCCGGTTTGACCATAACGGTTATGTAGTTCTCGTCGTTTATCCGGGGGGTCACTGACAGCTGTACACCGACTTTTTTGAAAAGATAGGTCACACCCGTTATATTCGTGGTGCCGCTCTCCAGCTGGATTTCCTTGTACGGTTGGTCCTGCGCAACCTCAATATGCGCTTCAGTTCCATCCATAACGGCTATGTTGGGGTTGGAGAGAATCTGCGTCTTGCCTACAGTCTGCAGAGCCTGCAACACAATCGAAAGATCACCACCGGCGGCTATTGTGTTGTACGTAAACGATCCGGCAGGGCTGGCTATCGAGCCGGGAGAGGCAACCGCCTGCACCGCGAATCGCGGATTCAGGCCCTGGAACATATGCGACCAGTTGATCCCCAGACTATACTGGTCATTCAGAGTCACTTCGATAATCTTGGACTCGATAAACACCTGCTTGGACCGTTTATCAAACAATTGCACGATATTTTCGATCTTCCTCATGTTGGAGGGCAGATCGGTAACGATGATTGTCTTTGTGCGTTTATCAACGCGAAGCGAACCCATCTCTTTTGTAACCACCGCAGTGAGCTCGTTCTTTATATCGTCAACCGCTGCGTACTGAAGAACGAAGGTCTTCGTTTCCGTAGTAGCATCGGTCCTTTCCACCACCAATTCCATTTCCCGAATCTTCTCGGGAGTGTCGATAAGAATCAAAGCGCCCGTTGCCTGATCGGAGACTATCGTACCGATGGAACTTTTCAGGTTGCCGAGCATCGTCCCCATACGAACGGCATCGGCATGTTTGAGTTGAACGATCTTGACCTTCTTGTGGTCGTAGAAACTGACGCCATACAGCACCTTGTATTCCTCATCTGACATGATCTTGAGGATGCCATCCTTGACTTCGTAGGCCATGTTATTGACGGACAGGATGACTTCTATCGCATCGGCAAGCGTGACATTTGTGAGCTTCAGCCGTGTTGTCTGACCGGCCACGCCTTTTGTTATGACGATATTGTTCAGCCCCGCCTTCGCAATCAATATCTGGAGAACATCGGAAATCTCCATGGGCTGGATTGTCTCAAGCGGCGTTATCTTGGAGTCGAACCCGGGCAGGTTGTAATCTCTGAGGCGCTTCGCCTCCGCCCTGATTTCGACATTCTCCTGCGGCTTTTCGGGAGGGGCAACGGTCTCCGGCGGAATATCTATGTTGACCGCTTCGTTTTGCTGTACTGTGGTTTCCTCACCCGTTTCCTGCGCAGCGGCAAACGAACCTGGATGTCCCGCGGCAAGCAAGACGACTGCAATAATCAAAAGATACATTTTTGAAACGATTTTCATCCGCATTTATTTAATCGCTTGTTCCCGAATCCCGTCAGTGACGATCACCTGATCGCTTTGAATTTCCCTGACAGTAACGTCCTGGGAGCCTACCGCAAACTTCTGTCCCTGTTTCAAAAAACTCATTCTACCCTGATTCGCCTTGTCCGTAACAATCGCTTCCCGTGTCCCATTCGCCACATCGCCCATGAACGCTTTTAACCTGAGATTCTCTTTCGCGTATATTATCCAATCGGCTGTCGGAGCCGTCTGTGTCGCAGTGGTGACAACCCCAGCATTCCAGTTGAACATATCTTTATTGGCGAAAGAATCCAAGACCTTTTGGATATAATTTGTGGATTCCATCGTGCGCGACGGCGGTCCCTCGTTCACCGGAGAAGCCGTGATATGAGGTATCAACTGCGGATTTTCGCGGCTTGATTGGACTCCGGCCCACATTTGATAAGCAGACAAGCATAACGAAACAAGCACAATCATTGCAAGCCACGAATTAACCGCTCTTACGCTGAACTTGCGACCGGTGACCTTCTTGATCGGCCCAGCTGCGGCCGTCTTCGGTATCTCCGCAGCCTTGGGCGGATCCACGGCTGTGACTTCGGCTGCTCGAGCTCGTTCCTCGGATTTTGCCACCTTAAGTTTGGGCTTTGCCCCTGATTTTCCGGACTCCTCGGCGACTTTATCCGTTCCTCCTTTCAGATCAGCACGGTCGGTTTTCGGCGCTGGTTTCGCCTTTGTAGCGGCGTCCTGCTTCGCGCTCAAAGCCGGTTCTTTCACCTTGGATTCGACAGCAACAGTCTTTAAGGCCGCATCAAGTTTGCCCGGCGCCTGACCTTGCTCACCCTTGCCGCTTCCCTGCACAGCCTTGAGCAGCTTCTCTTCGCCGACGCTACGCGACGGCTTGCCCTGATCGCTGCCTTGGATGACCTTGAGCAGCTTCTCTTCAGGAGACATCTGTTTTTCTGATGGAGGCATGATGTCAGTGTTCAGTGTTCAGGCGATTGAAGAACGAACTTCTGGTAGTTTTCCATTTCAAGGTTTTGCATTGAAGATAGAACATTTGATGTTTTCGCCCTGTCTATTCTACTGCCACTACAGCCAGATCCTGCCCGGCACCGATGGGTTTTATCTCTTCTTCGATGAGTTGCGCAATAATGTTTTCATCTACTATTTTCTTGTCGCGCATCACAAGACTTTCCAGCGCGTTATGACATATAAGCGCAAGCTTGCGGGGATATCCCTGCGTATGAGTGGCAATAAGCTTCACGGCCTCATCTGTGAACAGAGAGCCTTCGCCCCCATAGCCGGCTTGCCTCAGACGAAAATCAATCATCTCCTTGACCTCTTCTTCGCCAAGCGGATTTAGCACGTACTTGAGCGCGATCCTGTCCCAGAAATTGGGCATTTTGCTGATTTTCGGCAGCAGTTCCATTTGTCCGACAAGAACAAGCTGCAGAATCTTGTATTCGTTCGTTTCGTAATTAAGAAGGATGCGAAGCGTTTCGAGCACAAATTCAGGGAGAATCTGAGCTTCATCAATCAATAACACAACCGTCCTCTGCTGCTCAACGCCCACCCTGAAAAGAAATTTCTCAACAGCCTCTATGCAGTCCAGCTGCGTGGCATCCTGCGGCAGGTCAACGTGAAAAAGCGAAGCCACGCGTGAAAGGAACTGCTTCTCGGTTTCAAAATACGGATTGAGTATCATCTGGAAATGAAATTCGTCACGTTCGTTCAGCAGTCTCGCGAGCTTGCGACTCAGTGTCGTTTTTCCGGTTCCGACATCGCCGAGCAGCACACTCAATCCGCGTTTAAGCGTCAACGATATCTGGAGACGGCAGAGCGCCGCTTTATGCTCTTTAGAGAGGTAAAGGAACGCGGGATCGGGGCTCGTTGAGAAAGGTTCCTTGTCCAGCCCGAGTATCTTAAAGTAGCTCATGAAACCTGCACCTTTTCGTTTCCGCGCAATATACTCATCCGGAGGCTGTTTTCAACACTAAATCAGCAGGCCGGACGACAGACGACGGATGACAGATGAATTATTCCTCCTTGAATCTGCCGCACCATTTCTCCGGTTCAGACATCATCTTGCCAAGCATACGTCCGATTTCCATGTAGCCGGCAAGAAGCCCATCCTTATCAGTATCTATGATGTATCCACATTCTTTGGCGGTATCAAGCCAATGCTGCGTTTCCGCTTGTTCGCCATCTGCATCCGACAGTTTGCTCACAAAATGAGCTTCGTATGTCCGCTTTTGCCAAGCTTCTGCTATATTTGCTCCGACTGATCTGGATGATCGTCTGATTTGATTTGTGAGGGAATAGATCTCATCTCGTGGAAACTTCCTGCTGATCAAGAATATCTCTTGTTGTAGTTTCATGGACTGTTGGTACACCTTTAAATCTCTGAAACTGCTAATCCTCTCACTCATAGCCTGCTCCTCCGTCATCCGTCGTCCGTCATCCGCAATACGGCGGCGATGCCACTTCGTAATCGCGAAACTGTCCAGGATCCCCGGTCTTTCCATCTTCAGCCGCCCTGACGATGTTGTGCATTTCGCGGGCGGTGACATAATGCAGTCGCCATTTTCGCCCATCGTTATATCGCGATCCAAGGTATTCATGAGCGCTGCGCATGCTCGCGCCTAGCAATACCGCCGCGTTCTCCGCCATGCAGCCGTGCGTGTGGACTTTGACGAATACCCAGTCTGGCCGTCCCTGCACATGAATATGTTGCGCTGCCCAGAGATCCAATCTGTGCGGCGACGGCGGATTACCGCCCGAAATCGCTGCATTCTCCAATTTTGGAAGAATGCCCCATTTCCTGCGCCGCCAATCCAGCGCCAATGGGCCGGTGATGAGGAGAAGAGATGAAGGATGAGACCTGAAACCTGAAGCTGGAAAGTGTTCAGTGTTCGGTGTTCGGTGTTCAGTGGCAGACGGGAATAGGGCGGAATGACTACTCGATTCAGGATTACCTGCTTCACTTTTGTCTTCACTTGAGCGTTGAGCGTTGAATGTTGAATATTGAGCGTTTCCTTCAGCATTGGGAATTGAACATTGAGAATTGGATATTCCCCCATTCACCTCACCGCACACCGACACGCCAACTCCTCTGTCCGCCGCTCGCGCTTTACCTGGCGTATCGGTCGAGCGGTAGATCGCATTCACCATTCGCGGCTGCGTCGGTGACGGAGCCGATGGAAATGTGAAATCGGCATAGCATCCGGTCTCGCTCAAAATGCCGAGCTCTTCGTTTACTCCGCACCAATCCCCGTCCGGCCTGGAATTGCAAAGTGACCAGTTGCCGTGAATAAACCCATAGCGGATTCCGCCTCGTGCATCCCCGCCGAGCAATCCATGCCTTTGTCGCAGCGTATCCCGGAATTCCAGCAGCTTGCGGCGCAACCCGTCCGCGGTGTCGTTTCGGTGATGAAGATGAATCTCCACCTCGCCGTATCCTTTGGAACAGATATCTGCAAGCTGATCCAGGCAGTCTTTGTCGTATTCTTCCTGTGGATAGAAGAAGGTGTGACGCGGACATTTTCCATCGGCATCGCGCAAGCCACCCGGCATTCCCGGATATTCGCCAGCCCAGCGCCCGACTATTCCCCTCGCATCTTTTGTAGACGCACCACCCCGGAACGGCTCAAAATGATCGACAAGACAGAACATCAGATGGCAGGGCTGCGGCCGTGAACGAGGCCGATGCAGGATCGAAACCAGGTATCCTGGAAACCATTTGTCTAGAGAGCGGATCATGAGTATATGAGTGTGTTTGTGTGTGGGAACGTAAGTGAAACCAACAGAGTTACGAGTGCTTCCGCATATCTTTTGTCATCTGAGTCATGCACATGCCGCACAACCTGCGCACTCAGAAAACACACCATTTGTCCGCGTTTCTCTGCATATTAACGAGAGATCACCTGCTCATAGCGAGCATCGAGCTGATCGTACACCTTGCGATCCAAATAGTGAAGAGACAGAGAGACATCAAGGCAGCTTTGCATCTCGCCGGCTTCCGCCTCAGCATCGCTGAGTTTTGATGCAAAAGCCGCTTTGTATTTCCTCTTCCGCCATGCCTCAGCGATATTGGAACAGACCGAACGTGATGCGCGCGCCATCTGATCCACCAACATGTAGCGTTTTTCCCTAGGCAACTTCTTGCAGAATTCATGCACGTCAACCATCAGTTCTAATCCGTTCTTGTAAACATCCAAATCCCTGAAGCTTTTCACTAATCCGCTCATTCGTTTTCCCCTGTGCAGGTTTCTTACTCCGTATACTCACATACGCACATACTCACTCACTTCTTGGAGTCCTTTCCCACTGTCCGGCAAGATTGCCGCGGCAATAGCGAATGAATCCAACGAATAGAGCCGCCTGCATCGTCACAAAATGGTCGCAGAGCCGCAGAAACCGAAAACCAGCTAAGCTGGATTTTCGCGACAGCCGGCCAAAAACGGAAAACACCAGCAACAGAGCCATGCCGGCAAGAACGAAAGCCGAGATTATGAACTGAACTCTGAACACTGACCCTTCGCCTACGCTCAGGGCAGGCCACCGAACACTCGCGAGGCAACACGCGAGCATCACAATGATCATGTGCGGCGTAAACCACCTCAACACCTTGTGCGACCAGAACATCCATGCAAACCTGCCAAAACGCGGTGAGAGGCATCGACGGCAAAAACCAAGCGCCTGAAAATCACCGGAGCCTATTCTCACTCTCCGCCGCCACTCGTGCCGTGTTTCCGGTGATTCCTCTTCCGCCACAGCCTCAGGTTCGTATATCATTCTATAACCCTGCTCGCGCACTTTCATGCCTATCACGAAATCGTCCACAACCGTATTGCCGGGCAATTCGCTCCAGAACAATTCCCGCCGAATCGCATAGATGGCACCATTTGCACCCAAACACGAATCCAATGCGCTTTCAGCCATTTTCAGCCGCGTCTCCCATTGCCAATACGAGCCTTCACTTTCCCCGCCTGTAAAAATCAGCCTTCCGCATACTCCGCCTACGCTTTCATCCGAGAACGGCGCCAGCAGTCTGGCCAATGCATCTGCTCGAAACCGGGTATTTGCATCTGTGAACACCAATATATCCGCTGATTGTGAAGCGCTCTCCGCCTTCTGGTTTTTGAGATCAAATTGCTTCACCAATTCCTTCAGCACGGCCACTTTGCCGCGGCGCTCCTTGAATTCGTGGACATGAATGTTTTTGTGCGTGGAGGAAAACCCTTTAGCTATGTCGGCGGTACGATCTGTTGACGCATCGACTCCCACACGAATCGTGATTTCACCACGCTGACTCGCTAAAGCCAGAAGATTCTCCAGACGCTGCGCGATGCACCTCTCTTCGTTATGCGCCGACAGGATGACCGAGACATCGTTGACGCCCGGAATATTTTGTAAAGTTGCGCCAGGATTGGTCGAAACGCCCTTCGTAAGACATGCGACTGCTTCAAGAATGAGCGGATATATAATCCATGTATACAGCAGCAGGACGCCAGTTCCGACCAGTGCAGCCGTGACCAACTGAAGGATCAGTGGCTCCAAGATCACCCTTTTTCCAGGATATGTGGTCCCATGACGAGAACATCAATGCCGGTGCTTGACCAGCATTTGACCGCATCCATTGGCGAACATACAATCGGTTCACCTTTTATGTTGAAGGACGTGTTTAGCACGTATGGGAGGCCCTTGAGCCGGGACATTTCCTCAAGAAGGCCACCGCCTATACCCAATATATTCATAACAATCTCCTGCTCACCAATGCCGATCTACAGCTTTGCATTTCGCAAACGTCAGAACGTGAAACAAATCTGGCATGAGAAAGCCCCATGGCATCCCTCGCCATCTTGCAAATTTCTCCGGCTACCACCCACGGCAGACGATCGTGCCATGCTGGCGGCTCCTTAACGGCGACAATGACGATGTCACGATCCAAATGCTCTCTCAACCGCCAAACTGCCCTTCGAAGGTGATACAACGAAGTTGCCAGCGCAAGCGTCCTTATTTTGGGTTGCTCCTTGAGAAAAGCTCCCAGCGCAATCATTTCGCCATCCGTGTTGTTGAATTGCCCGGGCACAATTTTAAGTATGACTTGTCCGTCCTTCTGTAACTGTTGAACTGGAGTTTTTTCTTCCAGTTTTTTCATAGCCCATTCGGCCTTTTTCAAATTCCGCTGTTCTTCACTCGACCACCTGCTAGTCAGATTGTCGTTGCCTATTAGAATCTGCAACGGAGTGTTGGTTTGCCCTTTTTCGTCTCCATTTTTCAAGCGAAGACTACTCTCCTTGTCGCGCAGAAATAAAACAATCCCGTTAATTCTTCGATCCTGCTCAGGCGAGCCGGCGACCAGATATACCGCGTCCGGTGTCATCTCATTGGCAATCCACAGCTCGCGATACTGGAGCCATGTCGCCACAGGCCACATCAGAATGAAGGCAAACACCATACCCATAAGAACGGCGAATATCGCCAGTTTTGTACCCCTCGCGCGATTCATACTTTTTCCCCGTGTTCGTTGTTTATCGGCATTTCCAGATCAGCGCGTCTTCTCCAAGCTGCCGAAGACCGCCGAGTGATAAACTTCCTGAATCCCCGGAACTGCCGCCAGAAAGTTCAGGAACCGCAAAAAACAACGGCATATATTCCAGAAAAATCCATTCACTACCACCTCTTTTTCCTGTATTTCCTTTTGAAGCCAACGTTTTGGCCAGCTCGATCTCTTCTGCAAAAGTCTGCTGCAAATCTCGAAGCAAATATTTATTGTTTTGCCGACTCCGCACGAAGAGAAAGACGCAGGATCTCATGGACTTTACCCGGCCATGTTTCGGAAGACATCCGCTCACTTACCGCTTTCCGCTCATCCAACGTCACAGGATGTTCCAACAAGTATAGCGTATGCGCAAAGAATTCTTCATGATTGTGCGCAACCCAAATGCCGGTTCTTCGGCCTAACACTTGCCCGTCGGACCCAGCGTCCATGGCAACCTGATCGCGCGCGCCGATTACTTCCGGCAACGCCGTGGAGACAACCGGACAGCCGGCGGCCAGCATTTCGCGCAACTTGATCGGGTTGACCGCGCGCGTGAGATCGTTTATGACGAACGGTATGATTCCCACATCGAAATGAGCGGCATACTGCGGCAGTTCGGAAAACTGCTTTGCACCAAGTATGACAATGTTCGTTTCGGCCTTGAGTTTTGACACTTCTACATCAGCTTTGCCAATCAGAACGATATGGACAGCCGGCACTTTCCTCGCCAGTCGAACAAGCAGATCCTGATCTATCCATTCTGAAAGGAGACCAAAGAAACCTATCACCTTCCCTTCCGGAAGATCGACCGGTCGCAGCAACTTTTCTCTTACGGCCGCCGCAAAATGCTCATAATCCACTCCGTGCGAAACAAGATGCGTTCGAGGGTTGAATGATTTGACATCTTCGAAAAGATGCCGCGCTGAAACGATCACGCAATCAGCGTTGATGCACGAGAGCCTGTTCATGCGGGACATTACGCGCGAATCATAGCGGCTGAAAGCATTCCATCGATCGACAAGATAATACACCGATGTCCACGGCCACAGTTTCAACACGCCGGGCACCATGACAAAGAAGCTCATCAAGAGAGGACGTCGAAAGCCCAGCCGCGCCGCAGTTGCCATGGCACAAAGGAAATAAATGACCGAGTTGATTCCTCGCGCAAGCCCAAGGGTTGGAAGCGGAATGATGAGTGGAGAGATGACCCAAAGCCGTTCCTGTATCCGCATGATCCCACGAAACGCCAGCCTGATCTTCTCCATTATTCGGTTGCGATCCAAATCGGAGCCCACGCTTGGATTTCGCATCCCGGCTGAGTTGATCCAGAGAACCCGATGACCCTGGGCGCATAATTCCAACGCGATGTGATGTTTGCCGGTTGGGTTGTCCGCCGAAAAATGCCATGGATTACCAATGATTATCACATCCATCTTATTTACTCCAGGTGGTCAAGAGTTTAAGAGTAATCTTTCAATTACCCCCATGCAGCAGTTCTTTTTCCATTTTCTCTATGATAGTATGTGCGGACACAGACCAACCATGGTTCGCCACACTATTGAGCATGGATTCTCGATGCCATCCATGGGACAGCATGGCTTCAATGGCTTCGGAGAAATTCTTTCGACTCGCGTCTCTGGCAACGGTAAATCCATTCTTTCCATTATCAACAAGAGATTCCACTTCTCCAACCCTCGTCGCCATGACCGGCAGCCCGGATGTCAACGCCTCCACCACCACATTCGGCATGCCCTCCGAGCGGCTCGGAAGACACAGGCAATCAGCCACATTCATCCATAGCGCCACTTCCTCAAGCGGACGACTGCCGAAGAATATTACTGAATCAGAAATCCCCAGACTTTTGGCCAGCCGCTCTAGTTGCCTGCGCATTGGTCCGGAGCCAATAAGGAGAAGTGTCGAGTGCTTGATCGGGGACTGGATATTGGACATTTCACTCATCATTAGCGCGAATGCCTCGAGCAGGATATCCGGACCTTTGATCGGCACCAGATTGCCGACAAAAAGGACAATTTTGTTTTCACTTAAGAATTGAAGGTTAATCTTGGAGCCAGATAGTTCCTTCAACGCTTCTTCTTTGCTTCTATAACGAAACAACTGAGTATCTACGCCGTTTGGAACCACATGCACTTTTGCAGGGTCCACTCCAGCCTCAATCAAACGTTCCGCCAGAAACCGGCAGTTCGGCAAAATACCGCTTGCGTAATTGCACGCATCCAATATCGCCGCGCGACGCAATCTGGATCGCAGATGAAACGTATCGCTGCCATGCACTTTTATCCAAACAGGTTTCCCGCATTCCCGCGCCAGCCTTGCCACTGCCACTGCATCAGGATAGAGCCATGTGGCAAGCACAGCATCACATTTATGAAACATCTCCTTCACTCTGCGCAAGTTCATCTCGTAGAACAACGAGTTTACGCTGCGCCCAATCACGGGCAGATAGAACACGGGCACGTATTGAGTGTTGACTTGAGCATTGAGAATTGAGCATTGAGAATTGGATATTTCGCCTTCCGCGCGCCCTCCCGCCCACGTAGACTTTCCCGCGTCCTTCCACTTGCGAATAGCCGGCCAGCGCCAGACCTGCCATTCCGGAACAAGGCAGATATTCAGAAGATATGAAGCCTGAAGCATGAAACCTGAAACCTGAGAAGCTGATTCAGGGCTTAGTTGAGAATTGGATATTGCACATTCGACATTGGATATTTTTCCATCCTTTGCTCTTGCCGCTTGCCCCTTTGCCAGTTCAGCTGCTATCGCCTCGAACAACTGCGCATTGTACATGCCCCGCTGCGGCTGATCAGGGCGCGGATACAAGTTGGTTATTGTTAAAAGTCGCACGGCTAATCCTCGTGTGCAGCGGCGGCCCACGGATAAATATTACCCCGAATATAGTTTGTCTGCCTGACGATAAACCGCCTCGTATGCCCACGCCATCTGCTCAATTGAAAAAGAACGCCTGACCCGGCTCAGCGCTGCCTCGCCCATGGTCTTTCTCAGGTCGGGATTGAGATACAGTCGGTTAAGAGCCATGGCCATAGCTTCAACATCACCTGGTGGAACCAGAATACCGCTCATACCGTCTTTCACGACTTCAGAATTGCCACCGACAGTTGTGACAACCGCCGGTAATCCAACCGCAGCCGATTCCAGCAATGTGATGGAGGTACCTTCCGAAAGCGATGAGAGGCAGAACACATCCATTATCTCCAACCAAGGGCGAACATCAGCTTGCATACCAGGCAACAACACATGTTTCTCAAGTTTTAGCGTCTGCACCAGATCACAGATACGCCTCATATCCGATCCATCGCCCACGAGCGCGAGCGTGACATCCAAATTCATCTTGTTCACCAAAATGGAAAGTGCCATCACAAGAGATGGATAGTCCTTTTCCCATGCAAAACGTCCAACACTCCCAAACACATAAGTCGCCTCTTGTATGCCAAGCTGCTTCCGGCGATCCGATTTTGCAGTGGCATCGGCCGCTCTGTATTGTGCTAAGTCTATGCCGTTCCTTATGACCCAAATGTCGCCTTCCAATGCCACATGCTTGTCAACAAAAACGCGCTTCGCATCATCGGAAACCGCCACAATGCCTCTTGTCATTCGAGCAAGAAGACGCCGAAGCAAGACGGTGCGCGGTAAATCGAACCGCCCCTGTCCATGATGGGTCACCACCACCGGCAATCGCAGCCTGTACCCGGCCGCCACCGCGTAAAGGTGCGCCAGGTGGTTATGGGCATGGATCACGTCAACATCATGTTCGCGAAGGAATGCGACCAGATCAGATACAACACACATGTTCAGAAGAATCGGCATATCGCGCCGATGCCCGCAATCGCGCGACGATTCCGGAATTCGGGATTGCAAATCGTCATACTTGTCCGTGCAAAACACGACGACGGTACGTCCCCGATTCCGCCTCCACGCAAATAGATCCTCTACAACTCGCTCCATGCCTCCCACTTCCAGCGACGGAATCACATGGCACACAACAGGAACAGAAACCGACAAGCGGCGAACGCGGCGAGACAACCCTTCTCCTCCGCGACTATTCTTGCTCTCATTGATACCTGGAGACCCCTTTGAATCGGCGCGCGTCCGCGCTATTTGTTCGCAGACCTCATTATGATTGTGTCCGTCCAACCAAATTCTTGCCCAGATCTCGAAAGACAGTAATGGCCACAAAACGTCTGCGTGTGATCGTTTTCCATTTGCGTTGTCTTCCACCATCTTGCGCACGACTTCAGGGCGCCAGAGGCCGCGCCCCGCCGAATCTCCATTCCACAACCACCCCAGCAAAGCGTCCAGTCCATGCGCATCGGAAAACCAACTGCCCAATGGGGCGCTAAATCCGACCTTGGCGCGATGAACAACAACATCCGGCAGATACGAAAGTGCAATCTTTCTAAGCACGTCTTTTCCATTGCCATCGGAGTCGAAAAGAGACGCCGTCGGCAGGCGTAAGGCGGCAGCCACAACCTCGTTGCCCAGAAATGGCACCCTGGTTTCGACGGATGCTCCCATGCTCATGCGATCCTGTCTCTGAAGCACCGACACAAGATATCTCCTCAGATCGGTATCCAGCCCCGCCCACAATATATTTTCGTCATTAACGGAAATATCCTGGCCAAGAGTCACCGGACGACCGATTACGGATGGCAGCAAAAGCTTTTCCGCGACATTGTCGGAGTTCCACTTGCTTGCATTCAAAGCCATGTCCCTGATGGACTTGCCGAAAACATCGCCCAAAGCACCTCTTACGTTTCCTGCCAGAGCGTGGCGCGCAAGCCAGCCAATGCCCCGCCAACCGGCGATCCCTCGAAACGCAGCAAGTCGGAATAGCCGCCTATGCCAGTAATACCCACCAAACAATTCGTCCGCCCCCTCCCCGGTAAGCAGCACAGGCACGTACTTCCTCGCGGTCACGCACATCCGGTGCATGGGCACGCTGTTAGCGTGATTCAGCGGAGTATCGTTCAACCAT
>Ga0181520_10006892_pt1 | contig 17078 bp, 22 predicted proteins | sample PEATcosm2014_Bin_29_FD_132451 | JGI IMG/M metagenome (GOLD analysis project Ga0181520, IMG submission 132451) | Peatland microbial communities from MTU Mesocosm Facility, Houghton, MI, USA - PEATcosm2014_Bin02_30_metaG | ecosystem: Environmental > Terrestrial > Soil > Wetlands > Peat | place... | reverse complement strand
TGGGAGCTAGTCTAGGAGATTTGAGTAGTGACGCACGATTTTTCTTGTGATTGCAAGCATATCATCGCTTCGGTGGTTGAAGCGAAATTCCATCTCTTTCAAGTACAAGAAAAACCGCGAACGGTTCATGCCGTAGTATTTCCGCAATTTGGTCTTGGCGAAGCCCCAAAAGTTCTCGATGCCGTTGATGTGGTTCCGTTTTGAAGCGAAGAGCTTCTGATGATTGATCCGGTAGTGCTTGTAGCCGGCCGTGATGAGTCCGTCGTACGAGGCGAACGAATCTGAATAGATGGTGCTGCCTGGCGGAACCTTCCGTTCGATGATCTGCCGCAGCGTGTACCGCGAAACATCCTCGACCGGGGTGGTATACACCTTCCCGTCGCGCTTCAGGATGCCAAATACGGGCACTTTTGAGATTACTTTCCTGCCGCGACCGTATTTCTGTTTGCCGCCGAAATACGATTCGTCGACCTCCACTTCGCCGTCAAGAGGCGATTCCTTTTCGCACGCTTTCACGATGCACTCACGGATGACGGTGTACACACGCTCGGCGCTATGGCGGTTTACGTCAACCTCTTTTGCCGCTTTCACGGCGGGCACTTCCAGGACAAACAGCCGGATGAGCTGGTTCAATTTCCGATTCGAGAGCTTGCTCCATTTGATAAGAGGCCTCGCCACCTTTTCAGTCTAGCCGAAATTATGTGAAATCTGCTAGACTAGCTCCTTGTGATATACCGGCACGGAAATATGATGTCCCATCCTCTCGCCCTGCGGTTAATCAGCGCAAACCGAGCCCCCCTACTTTACAGAATCATGCCCCGTGGACAAAATAGTCTTTCCCTATCGAAAGAATCGCGACTTTTTGTTATGCTTAGCCCATGACGCCACCTCGTAGTCCTGTCCCGCTCTCTGCTACCCATCTTTCCTCGCAAAAGTCCCTGCCCGCATGAATAAAAAGAATCGATTTGCTGTGATCATAGGCATTATTCTCCTCTGCTTTTTGGGCGGCATACTTGAACTTCTCAAAAATTCGCGCGCGATCGTCGTGAACGGAACCGACGCCATCCAAGCGACAGCGACCGAGGAAACAGAAACGACTGCCTCACTATTGCCTTCGCTGAACGCCCTTGCCTACAACGCAAAACTTTTGCAGATAGCGAATCTCACGACCATCACGCATGTAAAAATTATAAAAGCAACGAACTCAACGCCGAGCTCAACGATTATAACAACTTCAACCATCCCCGCTGGCTGGCCCGTCAAGGCCGCCTATCCCGATGGTGGCGCACTACTTCCCTTCGATCGCATCGTCGCCTACTATGGAAATCTCTCCGCGCCGGAAATGGGCATCCTGGGAAGATTCCCCGAGGCGCAGGTACTGCAAATGCTCGCGAGCACGACGGAGGAATGGCAGGCTGCGGATCCGACGACGCCCGTCCTGCCAGCGCTCGATTATATCGCAGTTGCCGCGCAAGGAGCTCCGGGATTCGACGGGGATTATCGTGCGCGCATGTCGGCTGACCAGATCAATCAGGTTATCCAAATGGCGGCGCAGATAAACGGCGTTATCTTTCTTGATCTGCAAGTCGGATTGAGCAATGTACAAACAGAAGTTCCGCTTCTTGCGCCATATCTTAAATTGCCACAAGTGAATCTCGCGCTTGATCCGGAATTTGCAATGCACAACGGACAGAAACCGGGAACCGTGGTCGGCACAATGGATGCGGCAGATATCAACTATGCGGCAAATTATTTGGCAAACATCGTAAAGGAAAATAACTTGCCGCCCAAAATTCTCGTTGTCCACCGTTTCACGCAAGCCATGGTGACGAACTATCAAGAAATAACTCCCCTGCCCGAGGTGCAAATCGTGATGGACATGGACGGCTTCGGTTCGCCGTCAGAAAAAATAAGCACGTACAGAGATTATATTCAGGGCGAACCCGTGCAATTCACCGGCTTCAAGTTGTTTTATAAAAACGACGTCGCGGCCGGACATCTCATGACGCCCGCCGAGGTCTTGAAACTCAGCCCCGAACCGAGCTACATACAGTATCAATAGATTCTAATTCTTCCTGTTGGGATCGAGACCCAAAAGACGCATCCTTCGTAATTCTCTTGTTTCTTCCCAGTTTGTAATGATACCTTCCAACCTTTCCTGATACTGGATAAGATCCGATTTTAACTGCCCGAGATCTGCGAGCCTCTGCTCGGCATTTTTTATTTCCTTATTTATCTCTTTTTTCTCGTGGGCATAGCCAAGATCTTCCGTGTCGCCACTATCCGTATCTTTTTTCAATCGTTCCAGCTCGCCTATAACTTCTTCTATTTCTTCTTCTGCGCCTCGCAAATCTTCCTCCATAAGACGAAGATGTTTGTTTACCTTTTCAATTTTCTCTTCCGGAGTCACAATCTCTTCCGGATTGGTAACCCTTTTATTATCATGCTCAAAATTTGGTTCGAAGTTAGGGTCCATGGATAGAAAATTATCTAAAATAAGTTTATTTCAATCAAATTATATCATTAAAAAAATATTAAAGGTCCGCGATGATCTCTTTGGTTTTTCTTACAAGGCCGATGCGCGGGAATGTCTTGGTGGTTGCGGACGCGTGTTCTTCAACCGACATCGCAGCCATGGCGTCTTCGACAAAGATCTGGTGATAGCCATATTCGTAGGCAAACCGCGCCGTGCTCTCGACGCCGATGTTCGTTGAAATGCCGCAGAGCACGATCGTCGTCATACCACGGCGGCGAAGTTCGAGATCAAGCTCCGTGCCATAGAAAGCACCCCACTGATGTTTCGTAATCACAAAATCGCCGGGTTTCGGTCCCATCTCGGGGACAATGTCCGCCCAGTCCGATGCAGGAGCTTGTGTCCACGGTGCCGCATCGGCGACGGGATGAAGTGCATCCTTTCCATCAGAAGACGGCGTGACGCGTACCAAAAAAACCGGCATATTGTTCTTTCTGAAAACATCGGCGATCGCCGCTGCATTTTTCACCACGCTCGCCGCAGAATACGGAGCGGTCTCGCGCCCCGCGATGCCTTTTTGAAGATCAACGACCACCAATGCTGTTTTTGATTTATCGATGGATAGAATATTCATAACTCCTATGATAGCATCTTCGATTATCCTCTGGAACGGTATGGTCGGAACGGACGACTCGGTCTATTGGATGGACGGCGCGGAAAACGGGATGGTCGCGGCGATAACGTTCGTTCCCTCTCGAAAGCCTGCGGCGATGTGGCTGAAGGCGGCGGCAGGGTCGGCAGCATGGAAACCGGAAGTGTCGCGCGCATCAGGCGCTCGATGGCCTGCACGTCCCTTCTCTGATCGGGTCGCGCGAACGAAATGGCATGGCCTTTTTCACCGGCCCGGCCCGTTCGGCCGATGCGATGGACATAATCTTCTGCAACTGCGGGAAGATCGTAGTTCAGTACCAGTTCGATATTCTTCACGTCAATGCCGCGCGCAGCGATATCCGTCGCGACGAGCACACGATATCTGCCATTTTTGAAACCGGCGAGCGCTTCCTGCCGCTGGCTTTGCGAGCGATTCGAATGGAATTCGACGGCGGTATGCCCGAGCCCGCGAAGATGGACCGCGATCTTTTTCGCACTGAACTTCGTTCTCGAAAATACCAAAACCGATCCGCGATATTCCTGTAAAATCTTTTCGAGCAGGCGCGGCTTGTCCGGTTGGGTCACGAAAAAAAGCTCCTGCGAAACATCTTTCGCCGCCGTGCCGGGCCGCGCGATCTCCACGCACACCGGAAGCTTCAAAAATGCGCGGGCCATGGAAACAATACTCTCCGGCATCGTGGCCGAGAAAAGCATTGTTTGCCGCTCGGTAGGAAGCACCGCAAGAATCCGTTTGAGCTGGGGCGCAAATCCCATGTCGAGCATCCGGTCGGCTTCGTCGAGCACCACAAGCGTCATGTCTTTCAGGCTCACCGTCTTTTGTTCGAGATGGTCGATGAGCCGTCCCGGCGTCGCCAAGATCAGTTGCGGCTTGCGATCGAGCAAATACCACTGCCTTCGGATAGATTCACCGCCAATAAGCACGGCCGTTTTTATGCCAAGCGCGTTGCCGATCTTGCGAATCTCCTCGTCCACCTGCACCGCAAGTTCCCGCGTCGGCAGAAGCACGAGCGCACGGCGGCGTGGGTCTTTTAAAATATTTTGGATGAGCGGGATGCCGAACGCGAGCGTCTTCCCCGTTCCGGTCTCCGCAATTCCAATCATGTCTTTTCCTTCAAGCGCCTGCGGAATTGATTTCTCCTGAATAGGCGTCGGTTCCGTAAAACGAGCCTTGTCGAGAATCGTAAGGATGCTTGGCGCGATGCCAAGGCCGCGAAAACCGGTTTGGTCGGACATAGAAATAATTTTAATGTTTAACTCCCGCTTCGGAGAGATAATTCTCCAACGTCGCATGAATATCGCCGGTCAGTTTTCGGAGAAACTCGCGGTTCTTCCAAAACGGATTATTTTCAGAAAAATCATTGTTCCGGATCAGCCGCAGTTCACGGATTGCTACGTAGCGGTCATGGCCAAGATCGGCTTCGGTGCGAATATCAATATCCTCTATTCCCTGATAGATCTGCTTCATGACGGCATACTTTGCCGACAGCTCCGCCGCGCGGCTCCCCTTCTTTGTGCCGGAGAAAAAGACCGCGAATGACGGCGTTGATTCGATATATTTCACAAAATCATGGAGTGACACGAAAAACGGAAAACCGGCGGGCGTTTCTCGCACCCCTTTCGATTTTTCATTAAGTGCCAATTTGACTTTTTCTGAAATTGTCATGCCGGCAGTATAGCATGATCCCTGCATAATAGCTATAATTTTCTGTTTTTCGCGCCGTTGGTTGTTCTGCGATAGAATAACAGGATGGATCAGGCCGTCAGCAAACGACTGTTTATAACGGGAATTCCGACTTCCGGAAAATCATATCTCGCCGAGAAGCTGGCGCACGCGACGGACGGCATCGCCGTTCTGCTTGATGATCTGCGGGATGCGCCAACCAATGATCCGTGTTACAAGAAGTGGATCAATTTTTATTTCAATCAGGACGAGGAAACCTATCTTACGAAAACCGGTCCTGATCAGATGTGGCAAAATCTTGTCGCGCAGTCAGAGGCACTGTGGCCGATATTCATCGAAAAAATAAAAGAATACGAACGCGAAAAACGGCCTGTCATTTTTGAATGTGTGAATCTGTTGCCCCACCTTGCAAAACGGGATATCGCTTTTCCTGGCATATGCCTACTCGGATCGTCGTATGAAGAAACGCTCGCGCGCAACAAAAAAGATCCCCGCTGGGGGCGAAGCGACTATCTCCAAGAATTGGAAGCGAAAACTTTCTTTTACATCGAACGGCCGCGATATAAATCGGAAGCCGAGAAATACGGCTATCCCGTTTTCGAATCGTCCGATAAAGCGCTTGAGTACGCACTGAAGGTGCTAACAGTTACATAATCTTAAGTTAAACGAAAACCGCGCGAGAAATTCTATTACTGAACGGTATTGGTAAAGCTTAACGTTCCTAAAATCTGGTGCGCGATGATATTATTCTCCGTCGATGAAGCAATGTTGGGATTCACATCGGCAACAGGGAAATCAAAAATGAGCGCTTCGCCCCCGTGCGCCACATAGATCTGCTCGGCGTTGTGGTCAAATTCAAAAACGTTATCCAATTCATATCCCGCGTTTTGGTCCACGGCAAACGCCGTCGAGCTTGCAAATTGCGCCGAAACCGACGGCGAACTCGTTCCATTTGTTTCATCTTCCGTCTCAGCTTGCGTGAGGACATCCATCACGTATTGCGCCGAGGAAAGATTACCGATATTTTTTTCTACGGAAACGCGCAGCGTGTAGGTCGTCGTCCCCTCGATCGGATTACCGAAAACAACGGACGGAACGTCGTTTTCCAACGTACTCGTCGAAATCTGCCAATCCGGAGGATAGCTTAATGAAAACCCATAATCGCTGTTTTGATAGTTCACCCAGCCCGCCGGAGGAACAATGCCTGGAGACGAGTTTTCCTCGTTCATCCCCCATTTTATAAAAACCCCAACGATCACCGCGACGACAACGATCCCGACAACGCTCCAAACCAAAACATGCTGGCTTCTCTTTTTCATGGCATTATCATACCCGAAAATCGTACCGATGTCATTTCGATTCCCGATAAAAGACCGATTGCGGGATTAATTCATCCCGCAATCAGCAATCATTTTTCAAGTTCCCTCTTCACTTAAAGAATTATCGTTACCTTCTCATATAACATCGGCAGACAATCCTGCCTCAGGCGGAATTTTGTTCCATGGTTATGACCCGTGCGAGCATCAAAATCAACAAGTATCTTGGCTTCTTCCAATGCTTTTAAAAATCCATCAAAGCTAAACTTTTGCAACATCATGACTTTTGTATATCTATAATATTCTTTCTTGCCCACTTTCTTGACTTCTACTTGAACATAAAAAGCGTTAAGAAGCTTTGTTCCGGCTTTATGTTCCAAATCATCAAAACCCCAATACGGTTGTGGGTCGAGTTCGGCAAGACCAATACGCTTTTTGACAGAGGTAAGCCATTCCTTATGTCTCAGATCGACGCTTTTTGCATCAAATGAAATTAAAATTTTTCTTTCTTTACGATCTATGACAACCTTGAATCCACGATCACTCCGTGATTTTCCATGAATCGTTTGACGAAAGCTCATTTCGTTTCTTCCGTACTTTTTGCCCGCATCTTCGTGTGTCCATCCATACAATGGCAATAAAATTTGCGGCACAAACTTTACCGCCCGAGGTGATGGTTCAATATGAAACAAGGTCGTAAGCGACGCAGTATTTATCCTCTGTGTTTTTAATTCCCATTCTGCGGCATTGGGAATTGGTAAATTATTTTCTTTGATACCGAGTAAATCCTCAAGTGTGTTACCCGCACCTCCGGCGTTGCCTTGCCGTGCGTTTGGTATCCAATCCATCAAAGCAATTTCCTTCAACTTCGCGATTAACGCTGATTTCGTATAAATGAAGGGTTTCTTTTTCATAATTATAAAAGTTTCCCTTGAGATATATGTTTTTTGATTCTTTTCTCAGCCATTACGCAATATTCCGGCGAGATATCAATACCGACATAATTACGTCTAAAGTTGATCGCAGAAATCGCCGTGGTACCAGAACCCATGAAGGGATCGAGAATGGTCTTTGCGTCTGTCGAAGCAACGATTCGATCAATTAAGGCAACGGGAAAGGCAGCTGGATGTTCATTGTTCATTTCTTGTGTAAATTCCCAAACGTCTCCGTGTGCATTCGCCTTTATTCTTAATTTAAACTTTGGTTTGGCAATAAGATAAATCACTTCATAGGTCGGCAGAAAATAGCCGGTATTAAAATTGAGCCCTCCTTTCCTTCGCCAAATGATAATTTGACGAACCGGAAAACCACCTACGATATCTTGACGATCTTGCAATAAACCTCCTTGTACGCGCCACTTATGATTATAGAAGATGGCTCCATCTTCCGGTATAATTCGTATCATTTCTGTTAAGCAATCTCTTTGCCACTTCACATATTCATCGTGAGGCATACAATCGTTATGGTTGGTATATCCATTTTTTAGAGCGGCATTTGCCCACTTGCCACCACGCCCATCTTTCATGCCGTTTCCGGTTGAGTTTTTAAGGTTATAAGGGGGTGATGTAATAATTAAATCTATGGCACCGTCAGGAATTTGTTTCAGAATCTCAATTATATCTCCACAGATAATTTTATTTTTGAAATCACCGGGAAAACTTAGTTTTTCCTGTAAATTTTTAGAAGAAACGTTGGTAACTTTTTTATCAAGCGAAATTTGCATAGTTTTTGTCTTGACACTACGCGAACGAAGATTAATTTTTTCTAAAATCTTTCTTGATTTTTTTATTACCATCTTTTCTGCTTTAGGATTCTTGTTCCTTTTCATATCTCCTAGATTCTACCCCTTCCGGGCGAGGTTTTCCACTTTGTCACGCCGAAGTTTGAGCGCAGGCAGGCTTTATCACATCAAAAATGGCCCGGATTTCTGGCATCAAGGGAATAACAAAGTTGGTGTTATACTGAAATCCATGCGAATTCCCAGACGGAAGGCGGATGAACTCAAGAAGCGTGACGAGGGGCCGGTTTATTTGACGGAAGGTGGATTTGCGCGCTTGCAGGGGAAATTGGCGCGAATCAAGCGGTCTCTGCCGAATTTGCGCAGCGAGACGGCGCAGGCGGCGGCTGACGGCGATCGGTCTGATAATGCGGCATATAAATCGTCGAAAGCGGCTCTGCGACGCGCGAACTGGCAAGTCTTGGAAATTGAAGATGAACTGAAACGCACAACAATCATAACGCCCGGGCCGGATGTTCGCGGCGCGATCAAAATTGGTTCGGTCGTCATCCTTAAAACGAACGGCGCGCAGAAAAAATTTGAAATCGTGGGACCCAAGGAAACCGATCCAAATGCCGGACGCATTTCGCACGAATCCCCGCTCGGGGCGATGCTCGTCGGAAAAAAATCCGGCGAGACCGTGACAATAAAGACAAGGAATGGAATGCGGGAATATCGAGTTGTAAAGATAAGTTGATAATGAGAGGGTAAAAGAAAAGATTCCTCGCAGAGCTCGGAATGACAGAAAAAGCATAGACCCCGGCCGGAGTTTATCCTCCGCGAAGGCGGAGGACCGGGACGACAAAGAAAGAAGGATTATTTTTCTTCTTTCTTTTCGAGGTCGAGACAGACTGAGTTGATGCAATATCGCTTGCCGCCTTTTTCTTTCGGGCCATCATCAAAAACGTGGCCGAGATGCGCGCCGCAGTTTTTACAAATGACCTCGGTGCGGTCCATGCCACCGCTCGCATCGTGTCGCAATTCAATATTTTCGAGATTTGCCGGCTCGGTAAAACTTGGCCAACCAGTGCCGGAATCAAATTTCGTATCGGACGAGAAAAGCTCCACGCCGCAGACGGCGCATCGGAACATCCCCCGTTCATGGCTATTCACCTACTTTCCCGTGAACGGCGCCTCCGTGCCGCCCTCGCGGGCAACCGCATAAAGCTCCGGTGCGAGCTCGCCATCAGGTTTGATAACTGGTTTGGATTCCATGGCTCAATTATAACATGACTCCAGCGCATACCGTTCTGGTATAATAAAGAGGTACCTATTTAACAAAGGTCGAAAATCTTAAAGCATTCATAAACCTATATCATGGAAAATAACGACATTAACGACATGAAGACAGGAAAGACATGCGGATGCCCGCATCATAAGGTTTTCCCAGTTCTCATTATTCTTTTCGGACTCGATTTCCTGCTTGCCGCGGTCGGCGTTCTCACATGGGGCTTCGTGAACATTACCTGGCCGATTCTTCTCATCATCGCGGGATGCATGAAGCTCAGTAAGTGCGGTTGTTGCGCAAAGCACGCAGAGAAAACAGTATAGAAATTGATCTCGGTTTTATCTTAAAAAGCGTCCTCCTCGGACGCTTTTTATTTTCCCAGAACCCATCTCAAAAGTATCTCCAGCCCGCGTTGCGCGGGGATACTTTTGAGATGGGTTCTAGACCGCCGGAGAAATCAAGGTGCGGGAGTGAATCGCCTGCACGGCTCGCACGACGAGATATACCGCGAACGTCGCGCTGGTTATGAAGAAACTTACCGGATACGGCAGATAGAAAGAAATAAAAAGTCCGAACCATGTGGCGACGAGCGCGATGACCACGGAAATGACGATCCCTTGAGCCGGTCGGCGCGCTATGCGTTGCGCCACGGCGGCGGGGGTCACCATGAGCGCAAAGATCAGAAGCACCCCTACCACCTGTACTGCGATAGACGTTGCGATCGCGACGAGCAACATAAACGCGACCCCGATCCAAAAGATGGATATTCCTTTCGCCTCCGCAACGTCCTCATCAAGCGACGTAAAAAGAAGTGGACGGTATAAAACGCCAACCGCAACCAGAAGGACAAGGGCGGCGATAAGCGTCACGAGCACATCGGCACTGCTGATTCCCAATATCTCGCCGAAGAGAAGCGAATAAGCCTCCGTGGCGTAGCCGGAATACAAACTAATGAAGAGAACTCCGAGGCCGAGCATGAACGCGAGGACATTCCCTATCTGCACGTCACGGCTGGCCGCCTTGCGCCCCAGCATGGCAATCGCGAAACCGCCGCCGCTCGTGAAAACAAGCAGGCCGATGATCGGGTTCACGCCAAGAAGGACTGCTCCGGCGGCGCCCGCAAATCCGATGTGCGAAAGCGCATGGGCGGCGAATGATGACCGGCGCAGGACGATGAAATAACCTATGATTCCCGCGATGATCGCCACGATCGTTCCTGCCTCGAATGCGTGCCGCATAAAATCATACTGCCACATCGATTGGAGGTCATCCAGAATGTTGAAGGTAAAATTGGTGTTCATAGGTGGTGATCGATAGGTTCATCCATGCCGATGATGGCGATCCTTCCGTGCGAATCCTTCAAGACCTCGATTGGGATACCGTAGAGATCGGTAAGCGACCGCGACGTAAGCACTTCGGAAGGTTTGCCGTTCGTCACCTGGCCGTTCGCGACATAGATCACGCGATCGAGCACGGGCAGGAGCGGATTGATGTTATGTGCAATGAGCAAAACGGTAACGCCGCGCGATCGAACAACGTCGTTAATAAGCTGGACGAAATCCGCTTCGCGCCGCATATCCAAATTGGCGAGTGGTTCATCGAGCAAAAGTAGATCTGGTTTTCCGATCAGTGCCTCCGCGAGAAATATGCGCTGGAGTTCCCCGCCCGAAAGGACGCCGAGCGGCCGGTGTGCCAATTCCTCGGCTCCCACCGTGCGAAGCGCCGTAAACGCTTCCTCGATCCCCCCGTTCGCCGAGCCAGTCCCCCAATGGTCGCCCTTTAATCCAAGACGTACCAGTTGAAGGGCTTCTATCCCCGTCTCGCTATCGATCGGATGCTGCTGGGGCACGTAGCCGATTCTCGGATTGCCGCGCTGCGGAGGCTTTCCAAAAAGAGAAAGCGAGCCGCTCTGCGGTTCCGCCAATCCAAGGAGCAACCGGAACAAGGTCGTCTTTCCGGCGCCGTTCGGACCGAGGACCGCGACGAACTCCCCTTGCCCGATGGAAAAATTCGCGTTTTTCCAGACGGTTCTCGTCGGGTATCCTCCCGCTACATTTTTGGCAACGATAATGGTGTCCATAATAATGCTACTGCCCCAACGTTTTCGCATTCAACGCATTTTGCAAATTGATCAATTCGGCATTCATCCAATCCTCAAAAGAAACGTCCGGCGGCTGAATGGTTTCCGTGACACCGACGACGGGTATGCCCTCGTCGGCGGCGAGCTTTTTCATACTGTCCGTAAGAGGCGTCACGGTCTGTTCATTATATACCAACACCTGAATTCCTCCGCCCTTCAGCTGGTTCTCGAATTCCACGACGCTCGGCGCCGGCGGATCATTTCCTTCGGCAACTGCTTGGGTGAACGCGGGTGGCGAAACAAGGTCGAGACCGGCCGCATTCGCGAGATAGGCAAAAATATCTTCCGTCGCCGCTACCTTCGTACCGCCAAATTGCTGTTTGATGGTCGTGATGCGATTTTGATATTGCGCGAGCGACGCCTGAAGCGTTGCATACTGCGCTTCATAATAGGAAGTGTTCGTAGGATCAATGGCGATAAGATCTTGCTCCATCTGAAATGCGGCTTGGTTCACATACGCAGGATCATACCAAAAATGCGGATTGTCACCTTCTTTTTTTCCAAGAAGCATTGCGACGTTCAGCACTTTGCGATTTGAGCGTGAGCCAGCCCCGATCAATTTATCCATCCAGCTATCGTATTCTGCACCGTTCTCGATAACATAATTCGCCGTTGCGACCGCACGAGCATCGGTCGCGTTGCTTTCGTATTCATGCGGGTCGGCATTCGGATCCGATACGACACTCAGAACCTGCACGTGCGACCCGCCGATCTGCGACGCCAAACTTCCCCAGAAATTCTCTGCGGCAACCACCTGTATCGTTCCCGTGGGTGCGGAAACAGCGGGGTTTGAGCCATGACGGAAAAAGAGCAAAGACAATCCGACAACGGCGAGGACCACGATCAAAATAAAAAGCAATGTTGTTTTTTTCATAAGTTCTTGTTTGCTATACCGTATGAGTTTTTAAAAGTTCTCCGAATTCCTTTTGTAGTTTTTCTACCTTCGGTTCAATGATCAGTTCGCAATACGGCGCACTACGATGGTTTTTGAAATAATCGCGCTGATAATCCTCGGCTTCATAAAAAACACCAAGCGGGACAATTTCCGTTACGATCGGCTTTCCGCCAGGATCCGATGCCTCCAGTTTTTTGATAAATTCTTCAGTTTCTTTTTTCTGTGTTTCGGAGGCATAAAATACCACCGAGCGATATTCTGTTCCCACGTCATTCCCCTGCCGGTTCAAAGTTGTCGGATCATGTGTCGCAAAAAAAATTGTTAAAAGATTATAAAAAGATACTTGACTCGGATTGTAGGTAACGCGCAGCGATTCCGCGTGGCCGGTTTTCCCCGTGCATACTTCATCGTAGGTAGGATTTGCTGTCGTACCGCCGGTATAGCCCGGCATGACGGAGATCACGCCGCGTAATCGGCTAAAAATCGCTTCGGTGCACCAAAAGCAACCGCCGCCAAATACCGCTGTTTCCGCCTTAGGATCCATGGTTATTTTGATAATCATACCAAATGTCCCGTCTCATAGCGAAATCGTGGTATGATTAAGGAAAGGCGAAAGAAATAAACATAAAAAATATTTAAAAAAATGAAAGGATATGTCGAAAATATCGAACAGTTAGCGAAAGAAAACAGTAACTTCCGCAAGGTACTCTATACGGCGCGCTATAGCCAGCTGGTTCTTATGAGCCTTCTGCCGGGAGAGGAAATCGGTGCGGAAACGCACGGGCTTGACCAATTTTTCCGCGTCGAAAGCGGAACTGGAAAAGCGATTCTTGATGGAATCGAACATCCCATAACCGATGGATTTGTCGTCGTCATTCCTGCCGGAACGCTGCATAATATCGTGAATACCTCAACCACGGAACCAATGAAGCTCTACACGCTCTATTCTCCGCCGGATCACGAAGACGCGCTCATTCACCCGACGAAAGCCGATGCGATCGCGAGCGATAAGCCGTTCAACGGAAAAACGACGGAATAAAATATTTCCCGGCGCTTGCGTGCAAAAAATAAAAGACCCCGTAGATAATTAAGACGCGGGGTCTTTTGTAATAAAGAATTGTCGACTTCAGTCTCACCAAAAATTGAATGATTGGCCAAATGTTTCGCCAATCACAAAGATTGGATGATAATCACCAATCTGATCGATAACAGCGTGTGTTTGCACGTGGTATCGGGAATCCAAAATTGAATGACTTCCTGACGCCACGCACTTTTGAGCCTCGGATTGCTCGAGAAATAGTCCGACGATTGCACCGGTCCCGCCACCGAAATAACGCACATTCATACGTTCAAAAGCACGTTTATACTTCGACGTAAAATTAAACAGGTATATTCCGGAGTCGCTGATTCCGACCAGTTGTCCACCCTCCAAACAGGATCCTACTGGTAATAAATCAGGATTATCAGGGCCAGAAATTTTTTTTACCGTCGGCCAGTTGTTTTGGTTAATCTCATCAGACACCTGATATAGAGAGCCTGATATCGTGACGGCAAAGAATTCCTTTAGTCTTTTTAACATTTTCAATCACCTCCTATCTACGGATATAGCACTTAAAACGCCGCCGCGTCAAGTTTTTGACGAGCGAACCGCCGAATATCGAACACTCTACTATGATGATGGTTTTTGGTTTATTCGGAGTTCGACTCCGATATATCGGAGTCGAACTCCGGTCTACTTTATCCGAACGTGAAGGTGAATGCCTCGAGTCCGGGCGAATCGATGATGAGTTCGAGCGTGTGCGTACCGGAACCGTCAGGGTTATTGATCAGATTATACAGCCGGCTTTCTTGAATGAACACTGTGCCGTTTTGCACGTCAGCTCCCGCTGCGGCGCCTGTCACCGGTTTGCCGTCCTGCAAAACCTCTACGGTCACGCCCCGTGGCGCGGCCGCGACGAAATAAACCTTCCCGGCAGTATACTTGTACGTTATGGTGGTACCCGTGGCGTTGTTCGACGCATACTGGTCGTCGAAATACCAACTGCCGCCAAGATAGAGCTTGTTAAGTTGCATGATCATGGGCGTCGTAAGCGTCTGATTTCCTGCCGCGCCCTGCGTGCCATTCGCGAGGTACTGATTTCGCTCCGAGCCGAAGTAGGTTTCAGGACTCATGAGGCCGCCCGAGATCACGCTCTGCGGAACGAAAACTGTTGAGGTCGGCGTTGCCGCAGGTTGGAGACCCAGAATTTGATCGCGCTGTGTGATCAACTTTTGAATCTCCCCTTCCGTCTCGGCGTAATTCCCTTCGCCGATCTGATCGTGCACGATGTAACCCGCCATGTCGATCAGATATTCATGCGGCCAGTAAAGATTGCCATACGCATCCCAGGTGCCATAATCGCTGTCGAGAACGACCGGATACTGAATGCCATATTTTTGCACGGCGGCTTGAACATTGGCGAGATTCGTTTCAAAGGCGAACTCCGGCGTATGGATCCCCACAATCTCAAGACCTTGATCGTGGTAACGGCCGTACCAGGCATTGAGATATGGGATCGTGCGCAGGCAATTGATACAGCTATAGGTCCAAAAATCCAAAAGGGTCACGTTGTTGCCGACAAGATCTGCAAGCTTGAAGCTTGATGAGGCATTGATGAATCCCGTTGGATCTGCGATTTCGATTGCCGGCTGATAGCCCGCCTTCCGATCAGCTGCGGCGAGTGCCTGAAGTGTGAGTGTGCTCGATTTCGAACCGGAAACGGAAGCCTCACCCGTTGATGTGCCCGAAATTCCGATCGTCTGCGCTCCGACGCCCGGCTGCACCGCAGGATGAACTCTGCTGATTTCCAAATATGCTATCGCCGCAATGATCACGACCAAGAGAAATGCAAGAGTGATATTTTTGTAATTCATAATTTTATGGAGAAAAATCCTTACTTGCTAACTTGCGCAAGTTAGCAAGTAAGAGCAGTCTTTTATTTTTTTGCATTTTTTGGAAACTGTTTCCAAAAATATTCCCACACAACTGTCTCAAAATAGCCTTTATTTTTGAAGTAGAAGGTTATTCACAAATCCAAAATTCGCTACGAGCGAAAGGTCCTGGGTGAAGACGAGGATACCGAGCACGACGAGCACAACGCCGAATGCGATCGTCACATAATGAAGTGTGGTAGCGTAACGATTGATCCAACGTGTCGCCTGCGAGACAAACGCACCGACAATCAAGAATGGTACGCCGAGGCCGAAAGCATAAGAAAGAAGCAATGGAAACGCTTCGCCGGGTGCCGAAGCCGCAAGCCCGAGGATGCCGCCCAAGACCGGTCCGACGCACGGCGTCCAGCCGGCGGCGAATGCAAAGCCAAACAAAAGCGACGTAAGATATCGTGATCGAAGATTGATCTTCGGGCTCAGCTTGTGGTCATATTCAAAAAAACCGATCTTGAAAAATCCCATGAGATACAATCCGAAGAAAATAATGACCGCGCCACCGATCCACGAAAGCCATGTCTGCACCGCATAAGCAGCATGCGCGAGCACGCCGTTCAAAAGAACGCCAAGCACCGCAAAAACAATACTGAATCCGATCACAAAGAAAAGGCTATTGAGAAATATACCCCAGCGCTCTTTCCCGCTCGTCGCGTTCTCGGAAGATGCTCCGCCAAGGTATGCCAAAAAACCCGGAATGATCGGCAGGATGCACGGCGACAAAAACGAAACGATCCCAGCAAAAAACGCAATAATAATTGGAATGTTCAGCACCTCATAATTATACCAGAGAAATACTCAACCAGCCATGAAGCATAAAAATAGGGCAATGAGAAATGGTACCTCATCGCAAGGATAAAAATGCCCGGAACGATTGCTCGCCCCAGGCTGAAAAATCAACACATCCAAAAAGAAGTGAGGCGCAACTTTCGTCGCGCCTCGTTTATTTATAAATTACTCACCGTCATCCTGGGAAATTCTTTCGCGAACTTCCTCGATATTTATTGTTTTTTCTACTAGCTCGCGAACTTTTTTCCGCGAACCACTTCCCGCACTTTCATTAACATCGTAGATGCTAAGGAGGATTTTTTTTAGAGCGGAATTCGCAGTGCTTAACCCTGCCCCGGCCTCAGTAGCATTCTTAAGGCTGGTTGAAAGGTTCTGACTTTTATCCTTTAACTCCTTACTTTCCTTTTCTAAAATGCTGATTTTTTCTCTTGCGATACGAAGTTCTTTTCTTTCCGGGTACATACAGTCAAGGAGATTTTCCTTTCCTTCTTTCAGTCGGCTTTCAAAGAGGCTTACAAATCCAAAAAAGTCAGCGGAAAGGATGTTAGAAAACTTTTCCTGAAAGCTCTTACTTTTTAAAAGCGCAAGATAGCTTTCAAAAACTTCAAAGTTTTTAAGGGTATTACCTGCCCTCGATAAAACCTCGGTCGAGAATTCCAACATGTACGTTGGATATTCAAGAAAATAAATTTTCAATTCCCGCCTTCCGTGCGGACCGTATTCCTTATCCCATTCTTCGGATATGGAAATTCGGTTAATGTTTGAACTCATCAAATCGGAAAAATTTATTAATTCTGACATATTTCTATCCTCCTTTGCATTGCCGTTTATAAACGGCGTTGCGTTGGATTTCCGTCTCATAGCCACACCACTTTGGTGAGTTACCCAAACGGTACGGGGTCATCAGCCTTTCTTTTTCGGAGCTGAATCGGCTTGCCAATATGCTGTTTTCAATTATCTGCTATGATTATACACCCATACTACAAATATGTCAAGTCCTTGTACTGGAAGGGTACATCGGTGACACTTTCTGGTTCTTGTAATGGTACTCGACGGGTACCTGATAGCCAAGAGCTTGATGGGGTCTTTTGAAGTTGTATTCGATGAGCCACTCGGTTAGCC